>Ga0272442_10001668_pt1 | contig 33209 bp, 32 predicted proteins | sample SSMForm2O_FD_200262 | JGI IMG/M metagenome (GOLD analysis project Ga0272442, IMG submission 200262) | Marine sediment archaeal communities from Little Sippewissett salt marsh, Falmouth, MA, United States - SSM-Form-2O | ecosystem: Environmental > Aquatic > Marine > Wetlands > Sediment ... | reverse complement strand
GCGATCGTGAGGCAGGTCATTGCGAAATATGAATCCAAATCTATATACTCGGAAAAGCGAGCCATAATACAGGAAGAGATATTCATCGAGCTTAAGGACACTCTTGAGGACATTGGTGTGATTATCGAAGATGTTCAGCTTAGAAATGTAGACCTTCCACAAAAGGTAAAAGATGCCATAGAAACGAAATTGGAAGCGGAGCAAAATGCCTTGGCAATGGACTATGAACTGCAAAAAGCAGAGAAGGAAGCTGAGAGAAGAAGGGTGGAAGCTGGAGGTATAGCTGATGCCAATGAGATAATATCAGACAGCCTTACACAAAACTACCTATATTGGCATTGGATAGAGAACATTGGTGACAATCACGTGATATATGTGCCATCAGAAGGCGGTTTTCCAATTCTGACGGAGAACATAAACAAATACTATGAGGATGAATCAACAGATTGATCCTAATATTTTTTTATTTTTATAAAAAAATGAAAATAATAAATTAAATAAATAAAGGAAAATAATCAAATTGTTTTATGATTAGTATTTCCTGTGTTTCTGGTAACAGTCGCGGCAGTATACTGGTCTGTCCTCGGCTGGTTTGAACGGAACTTCGCACTCTTCACCGCAATCTGCGCAAACTGCTTTGTGCATCTCACGTGGCCCAAAATCTCTTCTTGGTCTTCTATCGTCATATCCCATGGATTTTCACCTCTTTACAATTATAACCCATCAAATCTAGTGAATCTCCAAAGAACTTACTCTTAAAATACTCACTGCTTTATCTACTGGGCAAAGCCAAATATGTTATTACGTTTAAAAACTTTTCCCCAAAAATATAATAAAATTTCAAATGTACATATAGTTTAACATATGATACTGATTATTTTCTTGTATCATCGTGTACATCCTCTTGTGAAAAAGTAAATACCTCTTCGATCATTTTCATCCCTAAAGCCATCGTTATTCGAAAAGCTAAAAGCAGGGAGGGATTATACCTGCCCTGTTCTAGGGCAATGATAGTTTGGCGAGTGACATCTACTTTTTCAGCGAGCTCCTGTTGTGTCATCTTTTGTTCTTTTCTAATCGAAGATATGTTGTTGTCCATCAATTCTTACGCTCCAAGATATAATTTGATACTCCTTTTATTATGACTGCGCCAAAGAGCGCCGTGGCTATTATGGGGTCTATGTGCAGCTCACCTGAATTAGCGCCCTGGATCAATCTGTAGGCAAATCCTGCTGTAAGTACAATGACCATGAACCATGCAGAATTTCGCTCTGAAATTGCCTCGTGCATACGGGAACGCTCATCTTTCCTCAAATGCATCATGATATCCAAGGAGTCCACCAATATCAAGGCTATCCATGCACCTAGGATGATATTCCTCTGATAGTCCGACAAACCACTGATGCTCGATACTATCAAGACTGGGATCAATATTACTAGCACATAAAACCAACCCTGCCATGTAGCGGGCCTGAGGCCCCAACCACCATATTTTCTTCTTTCGAACCATTCTGACTTACCCAACATCTATCTCATCCCCATTGCCTTGTTAAGAGCCACATTGAAATCTTCTGGCCTCCCAGTTCCGATCAGAACATTGGAATTGCTTTCCAATGACAGCTGTATTCCCTGATTTCCACTAAGATTATAGGCCCTGCCATTGAATCCAAATCTTATTCCCCATCCGCCATATTCGGCAATTGCATTGTAGGTTCTTCTTTTGTATGATTTTATTTGGGACAATGGTATGAAACGCCCGGGGAATGGGCTCATCCTAATGTAGACCCCACTGTCACGAACCTCTGTGATCTGGTGGAAAGTTAAAATGAATATTGGAAATATAATGCCAAAAATAAATGTGAAAACCATCAGGACACTGTCGGGGGCAGGGTTGGAGCCAAATTCCTTGCCGCCAATTATCTGCACATAGAAAGCATACCACATCAGTGTGCCTATCCCGATCACCACTGCCCATACCCACTTGATTTTATTCCACTGTACTTCTTTGAACATATACGATTCTTTTTCCATTATATCATCTCAATGTAAAAAATATATTACATAATATGTAAGAAATAGTTTACATCTAATATATAAATCTTTTGTAAAAAATAATTATATTTGAAATAATATTAATTAACAATATTATATTATTTTATATAAATAAGATATTTTTATCCTTTAAAATATTATTGATAATTGATACAATCAATTTGTATAAAAAAATTAAAAATAAAGAGGTTAAAGCAAAAATGAATAAAAATAATACATTATTTCCGATAGTGGCAACCATATTGATTGTCATGGCCATGGTATCATCTGCCGCAGCTTCTGGCGAAACAGATGTTCAGGTTAGGATAATACCAATACCGCCAAACATCAATGATGCAACCTTGAAAAATCTAGACGGTGTTAATGTCAGCACAATAGATGTTAACAGGGAATACAAGGTGGTTTTTTGTATCTTGGACAAAAATGGCATTGATGACATTGAGAGCATCCATGTCAAGCTATTCTACGCAGGTGATGGTAACTATGTCCCTCAGGAATTTAACAAAAGGTGCATGTACGAGGTAGTGTGGGAAAACACGACACAGGGTACTTGGTATAGCACCCCCTCGGGGTATCTGGGAAACACCAGGTCCGTCAAGACCCTCTCACCCTCATTGTTCGAGTTCTCCTTCCCGTTTATATTAGATAAGGTGGCAATACCGACAGGGTCTGAGAACACCTGGAAGGTGGAGATAGAGGTAGATGATACTAGCGGATTAGCAGACACTCTAAATGACATAAGCTTCGATGTCAATGATTACATCGAGTGGTCCGGAATTCCTGCTCAAATAGACCTAACCTCGGCCAATAATGAACCTGAGAGCCAATGGACGCTAGATTCCACTTTATCAATACAGACTTGCATCACATCCAATACGGAGGTAAATGTCCTGTTCAAGGCAAATGATTTTTCAATGGATGACATCTCAATTGATGCAAGCTCTTACTTTGACATTAAGGCAAATAGCTCCCCCTCCGGTGGCAGTGTGACAGTTGACTTCAGCAGCCCAAACTCCGTCCCATCCGAGCTCACAAAGATATATCAGGATGCTTATTCCGAGCAGTGTGGACTTAATCCAAGTGTTGAGGGATATATCGATTGCAACACGACAATCGTATCCTTCTTGATCGATGTTTCGTCTGGGAAGACGGTGCCGTGTGTCCCTGCAGGATCATATATGTCCACATGGATATTCAGCATTGAAAGAGGAGATGGATGCACGCTTTGAGGTGTAAAGATGAGAAAAATCCATAATACACTTCCTTTTTTATTTTTGTTAATTATTATTTCCTTAAACTATTCTGAAGCCGAGGTTAATCTGGGCATTTCGGGTAATAATCAACAAATAACAGTTGATAAGTTCCCATTTTCTTTTTCATCACATTTTACAGTATTCAATACCGGGGAGAAAGACGCGGTATACACAATCTCTACCTTGGGGGAATATGCTGATGTGGTGTCTTGGATTGAACTTGAAAAAAATCTAATATCCTTAAAAAGGGGGGAATACCGGGAAATATGGTACAATGCCAATGCGATCGAGGGGTATGGCGGCAACTATGCCATGAAAATAATTGTAATGGGATATGAGGACTCCAAGGGGTCAAAAGACCTAGAAAAGAACTCAATATCGTATCTTATGACAAGTGGCTCCATCAATCTGGATATTACCGTGCCAGAAAAACTGGGTGAATCCTCATTGGGGCCTGAACACCCAAAAACAAATGGCAATCAAGGAGAAGAATTTTCATTTTTTCAAGAGGTTGTAAATGATATCGATATGCATGACACAGGCATGGTCTTGCACCAAACGGACAAACCCATATTCATAGATGCTCCCGAGACCATTGAAACGGGAAAAAATGTTACAATTGGTGCAAGCTATATAGGTGAAACGGTGTCTGATGATCTGGGTATAATGTTGATATCGCCCAGTGAGCGAATTTATGAGATAAGCTCAAATGCCACTTTCAATTTTGATGAGGCAGGGACTTGGGGGATGATAATAACTTCAAAAGGCACCGCTGTCATCGGCAGGTCCATTGAAGTTGTGGAAAAAGGCATTTCCCTTAATAATGGAATTATATTTGCTTCAGTTGGGATTGTAATATTGTTGGCAGGTCTATTTATATTAAGGCACGCCAGGTCAACGAAAAAAGTTATAAATATTCAATAAGGTGTATAGATATAATTGTCTGAGGTTAATCAATGGTAACAGTCGATCTTAAGGGTGTTGTTAAAAAGTTCAAGGATGTTGTTGCGGTAAATGATGTCACCCTCAATATCGAGGACGGAGAATTGTTCACTCTTTTGGGACCCAGCGGTTGTGGAAAAACTACCCTCTTGAGATGCATCGCAGGTTTCTATATCCCAGAAGCGGGAAAGGTGATCTTTGATGACCTTGATGTTACCAATGTACCCCCAAATCTGAGAGAAACTGGGATGGTATTCCAGAACTACGCACTTTGGCCACATATGTCCATATTTGATAATGTGGCATACGGGCTTAAGATAAGGAAGATGGAAAAGAAGGCCATTGAGGACAAGGTCATGGAAATCCTGGATCTTGTGCAGCTTAAGGGCTTGGAGGACAGATTCCCTTACCAGCTCTCCGGTGGACAGCAGCAGAGGGTCGCCCTTGCCAGGGCCCTGGTCATAGAACCAAAGGTTCTGCTCCTGGATGAGCCCCTCTCAAACCTTGATGCAAAGCTCAGAATTGAGATGAGAAATGAGATATCAAGGATCCAGAAAAGACTGGACATAACCACAATATACGTCACGCATGACCAGGAGGAGGCCCTTGCGATCTCGGACAGACTCACGGTCATAGATAAAGGCGTGATACAACAAACTGGGAATCCTGTCGATATATACTCATATCCAAAGAATCTTTTCGTTGCAGACTTCATAGGCGAGTGCAATCTGATCTCTGGGAAGGTCAGCAATGTCAACGGATATGTAGAGATCAATACCAAGATCGGCAAGATTGTGGGGAAAACTGAAAAAGATGTCAAGGAGTTCAAGGTTGGCCAAGAGGCCTATGCCGCAATAAGGCCAGAGCACTTTGAGCTAAAACAGATAAACAAGAATGACAATCATTTGAAAGGGAGGGTCAAATACTCCCAATACTTTGGAAAGATAAACAGGCTCTTCATAGACGCCAACGGCATGAGGCTTATGGTCGATGCTGATCCCATGAAGACCCAAGACATAGATAAGAGTGAGATAGACCTCTACTCAGAACCCGATTCTACCTTAATCCTTTCCAAGGATTGAGGTCTTTATTTGCTGGTCCGTCAATACTATGGTGTTCGGATCAACATTCCTTTTCACAATTACACCTGGGCCAATACCGCTGTCATTTCCTATCTTCCTACCCTCATAGATCGATACGTTGATCCCTGTTTTCGTATTGTCCCCCATGACAACGCCTAGCTTTCTACGGCCGGACGACACCATCTTTCCGTTGATCTCCATCTTTATATTGTCTTTCTTATGCCGTAGATTGGCTATCAGGGTGCCAGCACCCAGATTGCACCTCTCACCTATTACCGAGTCCCCGACATATGACAGGTGCGCGGCATTTGTGTTGTCAAATAGTATTGAGTTCTTAATCTCTGTGGCATTTCCAACGTGGCAATTATTCCCTATGGTGGTGTACGGCCTCAAAAAGCAGTTGGGGCCTATGTCACAACCCTTGCCTATCCTGACCGGGCCGACAATGTATGCCCCATTCCTTACGACTGTGCCCTCGCCGACCTGAATGTTGCCTGAGTATGATGCCCTTTCCTCCACAACGCCATCTATCTTCTCCTCTTGCCCGCCAACTATATGCTCGTTGACCTCTAACAGGGACCAAGGGTACCCTATGTCATTCCAATATCCATTATACTTCAACACAGAAAAATCTTCTTTCATTGAAATGATCGAGTCAGTGAGCTCATATTCCCCCCTGACTGATTTAGGCGTGCGTTTAATGGCATCGAAGATACCTGGTTTGAAGATATATACCCCGATGTTTACCAATGCCCTTCCAGACGGCTCCTTCTCGTTGATCCCCAGCAATGTGCCCCCGCTTTCAATGATGGAGCCATAGCGGCCGTCATTCTCCATCTCCTTGACGCTGATAACTTGCTTGTTTGTGGATTCGAACAATTTTAAAGCGCTTTCAATGCATTCCTTCTCAAGAAAGACATCGCCATTGATGCATAGAAAAGGTTCATCTATGGCGCCAGAGGACAGTACGGCATCTGCCGTTCCTGAGACATTCTCTTGTAATCTGTACGTTACATTTAGACCCGGATAATTTTTAGATATGTGGTCCTTTATCATTTCCATCTTAAAGTTAACGACCAAAATGAACTCGTCAAAATTGCCATCCAGCACCTTGAAAATATGGTCAATGATGTATTCATTTCCTATAGGTATCAAAGGTTTAGGCCTGGTATTGGTCAGTGGTCTAAGCCTCTTTCCCATTCCTGCCAACAAAATTACTGCTTTCGTAGCAATTCCCCCACTTTCTTTCTAGACATCTCCATAAGCTCGTTGGCCCGCCCCTTGTCACTGGCCTCAACCGTTATCCTGAACAAAGGCTCGGTGCCTGAGAATCTGAACAACACCCAAGAGTCCTCATACTCAATTCTTATTCCATCAATGGTGAGCAACGATTCGTATCTTTGGGATGAAAGGGCTTCTTTAAGTGCCCCATAAAATGAAGTCCTGTCTATGTCATCTATGTATATCTTTTCCCTGAGAGTGATGTAATCTGGCATCTTCTTCCTCTCTTGGCAAAATTCAAATCCATTCTCCTTCATCTCCAATAGCTTCACTGCGGCCAGGACACCGTCAGGGGTCAGCCAGTGCTGAGGGAATATCCATGTTCCGGAAGGCTCACCACCAAAGATGGCCCTGTTGGTCACCAGGCTTTGTGCAAGAGCGACATCGCCGACCTCGGTCCTTAAGACCTCGCCGCCTAGCTCTTCCACACAATGGTCGATGCACATGGATGCGTCCACAGTCGTTACTATCTTTGGATTGTTCTTCTTGGAACGCACACACTCAAATGCGGATACCATTGACAAGAGGTGATCGTAATCAATGAAACTCCCTTTCTCGTCAACTGCGCCAATCCTGTCCGCGTCACCATCATTGGCAACGCCTAGCTGGCAGTCAAAGCTCCTGACAGCCTTGGAAAGGCATTTCAGATTCTCATAGTTGGGTTCCAAGCCACGTGGGAAGAACCCTGATGGTTGGCAATTGAGCGAATAAACCTTCATGCCCATCTTTTCCAAAAGATAAGGTGTTATCACGCTACCGGCGCCACAACCGCAATCCACTGCAACGCTATAGCTTTTCTCTAAATTGTAGGAATCCATGATCTTCTCAATGTGATCATATATTGGGGAACGCACCACCAACGATCCCAAAGACCTCCATGATGAGTTAGAGTATGAACCGCTTGAGATGGTGCTCTCAATCTGCCCTTCCAGTGACTGATAAGCCACTCCACGCTCGTCCCAAACCTTTATTCCGTTGTATTCAGGTGGATTGTGCGAAGCTGTAATGACCACACCGGCGCAACATCCATATTCCCTTATTGCCACGCCAACCGTGGGGGTTGGCGCCAATCCAACGTCGTAAACGTCATTGCCCTGGGATATGATCCCTGATATCAAAGCGCCCTTGAGGCTGGGGCCTGAAGTCCTGCTGTCCATGCCTACGGCTATGGGGCCATCCAAAAGCGTACCCATGGCCTTCCCCACATCCAAAGCCAGTTTTTCATTAACTGCATCACCATATTTTCCACGAATGCCTGAAGTGCCGAACAATGCCATAAAATCACTGAAATCGATATATTACATCAGATATATAATTTACCCCATATTAATCTAATTAGGCAAAAGTGCCTTGATTATGGCATATGCAAAAAACATAAACGCTACGCGCACCTATGCAGCAATCACTTCTTTAGGTAATGGCCGTTTAGCCATGGCAGGAATAGCGTTGCGATGGGCACAAGCACCCATACCCTACCTTGTAAAAGATTGTAGTCGGCCAAAAGCTTTTCCCAAGAGTTACCCATTACGAAATGGCCAAATCCAAATTCAAAAAGTATGGTCAGGACCAACCAAAGTATTCCCACAACAACAAGATTTCTTTGAGTATATTCCATATCAACCTTTCTGAACAATAAATAAGATACTGCAAACAATATGCATATGAACGTGATAGTGCTCATCACATGCCCCGCATGCTCCCCAAAATTTGGTGAAAAGAAGGATTCACGTATGGCTGCATTGAAAATAGCCGCAAAAATCAAAAGAAACCATACTATCGTGGAATATGCATAAATTCTCTTCATGATATCTGTAAGAATATTAACGTTAAATTAAAATAATTTTCGTTATCCCCTCCCTTAAATTGTTGTAATTATTGCCTATTTTTAATATACGAAAAATTAGGAAAAAAACCAAATGCAAGAAAGATGGCCACAAGTAAAGTTATAAATATGAACCAAATAATCTATCATGATGGCAAAGAGCCTCTTTAAAAGATTGATGATATTTGTAGCCGTGTACCTCATAGTGTCAACCATTGTCACATTCATCTACAGGGAAGACCAGGATTATAAGACCTTAGAAGAGACAGTAGCATATGATGGAAAGGATGTGGACATCAAGGTCTTCTACAACGAGGGGGAGGAACTTTGGGCACAAGAGACCTTATTTCTGTCAAGCAACAGCATTGTGAAACTAATAGAAGGATACGGTAAAAATTCACCTTACGGAGACATCCATATTTATTCATCAGACCTTGAGGAAACAGACAACTATCCATTCAAGCTGGATAAGGATTCCAACTCCTTGTACTTGGCAAGGGACTATGATGTGAACCCTGTGGTTTGGGGCGTCTCCCAGATGTGGTTGATGAAAGGTTTTGCAAACCTCCCTGATTGGGTGACTTGGGGGCAATCAGCGTTCTATGCTTATTGGGCATTGTCTGGGTCCGGGCTTGTCGATGATGCCAACACCATGTATGGCCATTTCATAAGCATGTCCAGCGAATATGGGGAAGACCTTTCGCTGGATTCCTATTCATTGCCTGACAATGCCGAGGATGATAAGGTTTTGAGTGATTACTTCCTGTCCTCATCTTTCTTTGTATACAACGATATATACAAGCTATCATCAATAGAGGAGATGGCGAACATCCATGATGGGGTCATGTCCTCACAAAACTACCAATGGGACTCAAGCAGGTATGCCTCATTTGTACAGGACAAGACAGAAGCAGACATATCCTCCGCCTTGGAACCTGTATTTTCAGGCAATGTTGGCAGCAGCATATCAAAATGGAAGACAATTTACTATATTGAGCTTGCCCTAACGTTCATAGTGTCCATGGTGGTGTTACTATGGGTATTTTGGGATAAGGTGAAGATGAGATTCAAATTCTTGTTGCTATTCAAGGAAAGGAGCTATGTTGGCAGGATGCTTTTGAGAAAATATGGTTCCAAGGACAGGATCATGATGGAGCTCGAAACATACTTTAACCGATACATATCCGATGATGAGTATGAGCACTTCGCAAATGTTTTTTATAAAGAAAAATTCAGCAAGTCTTGAAAAGATAAATAATACTTATAATAGAATAACGATATATTTATAAATTAGATTATATAGTATTTTGAGAAAATCATGACAGATTCTACTAATTCTGCCATCGAGGTAGAAGATGGCATAGGCTACAAATTCAAAACCACTGATGAGATTAAGACACCTAATCTTATTATAGATCAGGTTATCGGCCAGGATGAGGCTGTAGAGATAATCAGGGTTGCTGCCAAGCAGAGAAGAAATGTCTTGTTGATCGGTGAACCAGGTACTGGCAAATCAATGTTGGGGCAGGCCATGGCCGAACTGCTACCTAAAAAGGACAGGGAGGACATAATTTGCTATCCGAACGCAGAAGACCCGAACACTCCCAAGATCAGGTCTGTTAAGGCAGGCGAGGGGAAAAAGATCGTCAATCAGCACAAGCAAAGGTCAAACCAACAAGAGAACAGCAAGTACATCCTGTTGTTCTTTGTGGTCGCGATAGTTCTATTCCTTTCATTCTCTACCGGCCAGCTTCTCACAGGGATATTGATCATAGTGTTATTGATATTCCTCATGCAGAACATGACCAGGAACAAGGCTAGCGCACTTGTGCCCAAACTGCTTTGTGATAATTCGGATAAAAATGCGTCCACTTTCATAGATGGAACTGGCGCCCATGCGGGTGCATTGCTCGGTGACGTGAGGCACGACCCATTCCAATCAGGTGGCCTGGGCACCCCTGCGCACGAGCGTGTGGAGGCTGGGATGATCCATAAATCCCACAAGGGCGTGCTCTTCATTGACGAGATATCCACTTTCCATATAAAGATGCAACAGGCGATCCTGACGGCCCTTCAAGAAAAGAAGTACCCGATCACTGGGCAAAGCGAAATGTCCTCGGGCGCAATGGTCAGGACCGATGCCTGCCCGTGTGACTTTGTGCTTGTCGCAGCAGGGAATCTTGAGACTGTCAGGGACATGCACCCCGCCTTACGGTCAAGGATTCGCGGATATGGTTATGAGATCTACATGAACGATGCCATGAAGGACACTCTTGATAACAGGAGAAAGATCGTGCAGGTGGTCGCCCAAGAGGTCAACAAGGACACAAAGATACCACATTTCACGTATGAGGCCGTGGAAGAGATAGTGAACGAGGCCAAGAGAAGGGCGGGCAGAAAAGGATACATAACAATGAAGATCAGGGACCTGGGCGGGCTCATAAGGTCTGCAGGTGATATTGCCTTTAAAAAAGAAAAAAAATACGTTGAGCTTGAAGACGTGTTGGATGGCAAGGAGAAGGCAAGGACCCTTGAGCACCAGATAGCTGACAAGTACATTGAAAGAAAGCGCGAATACCAGATAATAAAGGTCACAGGAGAGGCCATAGGGAGAATAAATGGCCTTGCGGTCATGGGTGACAGCGGCATCGTTTCCACCGTGGAGGCAGAGGCAGCGCCATCCGCCAGCAAAGAGGAAGGCAAGATAATCGCCGCCGGGAAGCTTGGTGACATAGCAAAGGAATCTGTGCAAAATGTTTCCGCCATTGCAAAGAAGTTCATTGGCAAGGACATCTCCAACTATGATATACACATCCAGTTCCTACAGGCATACGAGGGGATAGAGGGCGATTCCGCCTCCATAACAATTGCCACTGCCGTGATATCTGCGATTACAAGGATACCCATAAAACAGGACCTTGCCATGACCGGGTCACTTTCCGTAAGGGGCGAAGTCTTGCCAATTGGTGGCGTCAACTCCAAGATAGAGGCTGCCATAGATGCAGGGATCCATGAGATAATTGTGCCCGAGTCTAACAAGGAAGACCTCCTATTGGACGCCAGGCACAAGGATAAGGCAACAATCAAGACAGTTAAGGACATATCTGAAGTATTCGAATATGCCTTCACCGGACCCAAGAAGAAGGAATTTGTTGACAGGATCAAGATCCTTATGTCAGAGGAATCTTGACCTAAATATCTTTTTTTCCATCTATATCCATTTTCCCACCAACAATTTCATCTGTTGCGATAAATAAAATTTATTAATGTTCAGGCATAGTGGGAATCATGATAATAGAACTAGTCTCGTACAGCTACAGCTCAAATTCTTACATATTGACTGGAGATTACAACCTTCTCATTGACCCGGGGCTTCCCAACAACGAGGCATTGAAAAGCTATATACACAGGAATCCGACAGATGTTGATGCCATAATCAACACCCATTGCCATTACGACCACATAGGAGGTAACTTTGGGAATGAAATAATGGTGCATGAGAATGACAGCAATGATGTTGAGAACGCCACGGAGAAGACCATGTACAGGTCTTTTGTACAGGAGTTCAATGGATTCAAAGTCAGCCGCGTATTAAAGGAAGGCGATATTGTTGAGAACGGGGAACACAAACTGGAAGTGATACACACACCAGGGCACACCTCCGGCAGCATCAGCCTCCTGGACAAGGAAAACGACACCCTGTTTAGCGGGGACACCTGGTTCAACAACGGGGTGGGCAGGACAGACCTTCCATCCGGGAGCTATGGGAAGTTAAAAGAAAGCTTCCTGAAATTAAGGGACATCAATGTGACGCACATATGCCCAGGACATGGAGCCAGTTTCAATAACAATATAGATCAGATAATTGAGAATTATTTCATGATGGTGTGAAAATGAGAAATATCCCTGAAGATGACCTTTCGAACGGCTTGGACGCAATCAAGTCCCAGATCTTGGATGTTGTGGAATCCGCCAGTGCGAAAGGTGTAGTTGTGGGCTTGTCCGGAGGAATTGATTCGGCAGTGGTCTGCGCACTTTGCTCCAGTGTGGTTGACACCAAGGCAATTTTGATGCCCGAGGTGGCAGCTAACTCTACTGGGGACATAAATGACGCGATCGATGTCTGTGAGGCATTTGATGTCCCCTATGATATCATAGAGATAGGGGCGGCATCTACGATGATCACTGACTCGTACCCGCAGGATATTGAAAAAAACACGCTGGCATACATAAACGTGCGCCCGCGCCTGAGAATGACATATCTGTACCTTTGCGCCAACTATGAGCAAAGGCTTGTTGTAGGGACATCGAACAAGACAGAGACACTACTGGGTTATTGCACAAAGTACGGCGATAACGCTGCCGACTTCCTGCCAATTGCGAATCTATGGAAAACAGAGGTCGTCAGGGCCGCGGAGATACTCAACATACCTGAAAGCATATTGGACAAGAAACCCTCTGCCGGGCTCTATGAGGGCCAGACGGATGAGGATGAGCTTGGGGCCGATTATTATGTCTTGGACGACATACTTTACAACTTCGTGGTGGAGAAAAGGGAGCAAAAAGAAATATCAAAATGCCACGATCCCTCCCTTGTGGAGTCGATAATAAAAAGAATATGGGAAAATGAGCACAAGAGGTCTATGCCCCTGTCTCTGGAAGTTGGTTTTTGATTATTCCTTGGGCGAAGTCAGGTTTTCCACCGCCCTTCCCATAGTCAAGAATGACCTTATTTGCCTCAAGTCCCTTCTCTTGTGCAACTTTACCACTTGTGACGACAAGTTGTTTTCCGTTTGAAAGGACAACGACACAATCTTCTTCAGTGAGGGAAAATGCGGTCTTCCTCAGTATCTCGCTGTCGCCATCGATATATGCGATCAGATGGCGTATGCCATCCCTTTCCTCAAATCTGTCGCCAATGTTCGAGCGCTTAAGAGAGGATAGCTCCACCTTAAGGTCCTCTATCTCTTTTCCCCTCTTCTTCCATTCATTGAAGAATCTCTCGCAAGTAGGCACAAGATGCTCCTTGTCCACCCTGAACATCATGCAAGAGTCATTGATTATCCTGGAGTCATTCTGCATTGAGCGTATGGCTTGCAGTCCGGCCGTGTACTCAAGCCTGACTATGCCGTCCTGGATCTTTTCAGAGCGCATGATCTTTATTGGGCCGACCTCGCTGGTGGAAGCGCAATGGGTTCCCCCACAAGCCTCGACGTCAATATCGCCTACAGACACTATCCTCAGTTCCATTCCAGGAACGGCGCCGCCCTGGTATATCCTGAAGCCAAATCTCTTCTCAGCCTCGTCCCTTCCCATGAACTTCTTGGTTATCTTGATGTCATCAAGAACGTATTTGTTGGCCAATAGCTCAATGTCCTCAAGCTCCCTGTCAGAAAGGGAGGAATAATGGGTAATATCAAGCCTTGCCTTCTCCGTGGTCTTCTCAGCCCCGGCCTGCCAGATGTGATTCCCCAGTACCTTTCTGGAGGCGGCGTTTATGATGTGCGTGGCGGTATGGTGCCTTGTCAATGCCTCTCTGCGTTCCTTGCTAATGCGACCCCTGACCCTTTCTCCGACAATAAGGTCATTGTTTTTCACAATATGCACTATCACCCCGCCATGCTTTGTGACCTTTGTGACCTCGCGGCCTTTGATCTCGCCCATGTCATGCTCCTGTCCTCCGCCCTCTGGATAGAAGAGCGTCCTGTCCAGGACCACTTCGTCCCCAGAAGAGTAAAGGACCTCAGCCTCGAATTCCTCATCCCGCTCGCATGAGTAATACAGTGGGTATGTGTCCTTGACCTCAAACTGGCGTTGATCCGTATGGCGCCTTACGCCATTGCTCTCATGGAGCTGGGTAACCTGGATGTAGAAGTCCTGCGGTATGCTGACGTCCAGACCCATGTCGTCCGCCTGTTCCTTGACAAGCTCCGGTGTCACACCGTGGGAGTCATAAAGCTCTATAAGCCGCTTTGTCGAAAGCCCCTTCTTTGAAAGCTCGTTGCGCACTATCTTCTTTGCCTTTGCCTTGGTGTTGCCATACTTCTCAGCCTCCACACCCAATATCTTCTTGACGTCTTCCAAAGCATCCTCATGGAATGGGAATTCTGACCTTATGTAATCTGAATGAATATCGCAAAGCTCCCCCAGGTCGGTCTCCAGCCCATATTTATCGATGAAGTACTGTGCCCTCCTGAAGAGGACCCTGAGATTGTAACCGCCGCCAACGTTGGACGGAAGCGCCCCATCGGCAAGAGCGAACAGCAATGAGCGAGAATGGTCGGCTATGGAATAGCATGCGGCGATGGGCATTATGGCTTCCTTTAGCTCTTTAACGTCCATCTCCATCCCTGACGCCACTGACTGCCAGGTCTTGTTGATGTCATCTACCTCGTCAACGTTCAACATGCCAGAGAATGGGGCGAATCTCTCGAATGTCTCATAATCAAGCTCTTGCGGCATCAAGGACTTCAACTTGTCCATGACCGTTGGAAACACAGGGTCGTATATTGAGGGCGTTCCCTGGGAGAACCACGTGAATCTCTCCTGGCCAGCGCCCATGTCCAATACCTTAAGGTCGAGTTCGCGAGGTCCGTCATGTGACATCCCATAAAGTATGTAGACCTGATTTCCCAGCTCAACGCCTCTTGAGAAAAATTCCATGCAAGGTCCAAAATTACCCCCGCCTGCCCATCCATCCTCATGGAAGACCAGCTCCTTTTTAGGTATTTCCATGCTCTTCGTGAGCCAGGAATATATGTCCCTGAAATAACCTGTCTGGTCGAACTTGTCCTTTGGCGTAAAGGCATGCTGGCCGATCATAACGAAACCAGTGAATGATCTCCCAGAAACCCCAACATTGTCCGTATCTACAAATCTCAGCGAGAATTGAGGGACAACCAAGGGATTGGCAGGGGGCGAGATGGCGCCCGAGACCACATGGGGCTGGAAGTCGTATATGGAGGCCTGTACGAAGTCTGTGTCCTCCCTCCATCTTGCAACTACCGGATACCTTGGGATGGGGGTATATCCTTTTTCCTCAAAAGCCTTTGAAAATCTCTCCCAGCATTCAATGTATTCCATAGATTTGGCAGGTGAATCCCCTATGAACGAATACCCGCCGACACACTCTGGGTCGCCGCAAACATCCCTAGGCTCGATTGACCAAAAATACTTGTTACATTTATTACACTTATAACGCTGAAAATCATGCTCTTCCAGGACATCTACCGGAAAGTATTTCCTATAATCCCTAGAAGCCTTCTCCCTGAAGCTTTCTTTCAAAGACTTTGTATCCATAACCATCACTCTTATGAGAGATAAAACAATCCATTAATAAATATTTTTATAATAAATTATAAATTAAGCCACTAAATAGGATTTCTTTAATCATGAACTAATATAATATAGATTGTCAATCGCCCACTCATACTAGTTGTTACATTCCATGCTAATAATAACAAAGCTCATTTTGGGACAATAAAAGTCAGACCATATAAAATGCCATATAACTTAGATAACTATATTAAAGATAAGATACAATAGTAATTAGTAATATTCTTGGGAGGAATACTATGGAAAGATTCGAGATTTACAAGGATAAAGCTGGAAAATCTAGATTTAACATTAAGGCAAAAAATGGCAAGATAATGGCCATAAGCGAACCTTATGACAGTGTCAAAGAATGCAGGGCAGACATACAAAAGATTAAAGATGGATCAATGCATTGTGAAATAGTAGAATTAGATTAAAAAGGCCCTCAGCGTGACCAGGACCTATTTTCATTTTTTTATTTTGAACTATTATTAAAATGGCGTAGATACAATATTTTGCAAGTTCTGAAAAAGGGGAAACATCGTGGCAGGCATGAATATTCGCACCCATGTAGGGCGATCACTGGATGTCAATTACAAACCAAATCTATATATCCTGTTGCTTGTTGCATCATCCGTGCCCATCGCCTTCACATTCTTGATCAAGAGCAACGATTTCCTTTTCAGCATCGGCAATTCAGTAATAATAGGCATATCCATATTTTTGGCATGGGCAATATCCAGGGAGATTGACCCAGACAATGACATCGCCGCATTCATGCCTCTTCCGTTATTCATTTTGGGCGCCTCTGTCCATGGTCTGCCGTCAGTATTGGCAATGCTCGTCATCCTTATCACCCTAAGGATGATCAACAGGACAGTAGGGGTGGCATTTGAGGCAATAGACATTTCCATATCGCTGTCACTATCAGCATTCGCATCCTATTACTTGGAAAACGTGCTAATGGTCCCCATTATCAGCTCAGCCATCCTTATTGATGCGTTAATGGACAAAAGATACAAAAATCTCATATTTTTTCTTATATCAGTGGCCATCATTGCAATGATGGTGATATTTTTCGATATTGGACTGGCGCTTGAAAAACTTGCAGTTGAGGATTATGCGCTTGTAGTCCTTGCCACCACCATATACATCCCATTGGTGCACAGGTCAAGGTCAGTCAACTCGATCGGTGACCTGACAGGCATATCATTGGAGCCCACCAGGGTAATGGCATGCCAGTTGTTCTTTCTTATTATGATCATTGCCTTGACATTCTTTCAGGGAATGGAAAAAACATATCCTTACTGGTCAATTTTATTGGGGCTTTCAATATACAATATTTTTCATCATGTTGATGAAAGGGGCATAAAACAACCCTAAACCTTGATGATGCCCTTGTTCTTTAGAACATCCAATGATTCAGTGATGACCTTTTCGTCCATCATTAGGCGCTCAGAGAGATCTCCAACAGACATCTTGCCTCCGGCGCTGACAAGCTCCAAGACCAGTCTTTTCTCATCTTCCCTAAGACCGAGCTCGATGCATAGATCGATGCATTGCTGCTTTACCTGAACAATCTTGTATTCAACATACCTCTTTGCATGTGTAAGCTTGTCTAGCTCAAAATTAAGATTTTCTACCATTATGGAAAGCTTTCCGATCTCCTTTATATGCAAGGACTTCAACACCTCTTCTTCCAGTTCCTTGAACTCTGGGAACTCATCTGGATATCCGGTGATGTCCGTATCCAATATATCGTTTGATGTTGTGTCAAAACTGTAAGGTCCCATCTTGAACTCGAGCCTGATCCTCTTGTTGATCTTAAAGTATTTTCTTGGGCTACCCCTGCTTTGTTTTTGTATATAGAGATCAACAATTCCAGCTTCCTGTAATAAGCGCATATGTTCATTGATGGCCTTTTGTCCGATTTTCAGCTTTTCAGCTATCTCCGTTGTGTAACGGGGCCCAGAAGACAACATCCTAAGTATCAGCCTCCTAGTCTCATTTCCCAATAGATTGAAAATAACGTCCTCATTCACCATGAACATCACATGTTATGTCAACTTATCAAAAATATAAGTTAACTTTATGTTTAGTTAAAATAATTAATTATCCTATTTAAATACTTTTTGGTAAATGTCGGAAAATGCCCCAAAAATCCATTGAGAACCAAAATATCAATCCATTAATATGAAAGAACATTTATTATTATAATTATACAATTATAATGGGTGGAATTATGACTAGAACGAATGTTAGATGGGCCGATACCACATGGTTGGAAGAAAATCTTGATAGGGATATGGTAATCATCGATACTCAGCCAAATATCCATGATTATGTGCAAGAGCACATCCCGGGGGCGGTCTACTTCAATGAGGGTCTGATGAGGGTCCCCCTGTATGGGAGACCGGGGGTCTATGTCCCTGATAGGTCGATAGAGGCAGTATTGAGCAGGATAGGTGTTGAAAATGACAAGACTGCTTTGGTATATAGCTCTAGGGGGGCATTCTCTGGACAGGGAGATGGACTGGCTCAGACCATGATGACATACTCCCTGGCTAGATACGGTGTGAAGGATGTCTACATACTTAACGGCGGCCTGGACAAATGGAAGTGCGAGGATAAGGCGCTGACACGGGAATTTCCAACAATTGAACCATCCAACTTCATTGCAAACGTTCATGAGGAGCTCTTCATAGATTATGAAAGATTCAGGGAAATGAAGGATGATGAGGAAGTGGCCCTCCTTGATGCCAGGCCTGAAAAGTTTTACACAGGGCAAGGGCCCTGGATACAACCAGGGCATATACCGGGTGCAATAAATCTACCTTGGAAAACTTTGATGGAGCCTGACAATGCAATGCTCCTAAAGGATGACAACACCATCAATGAGATTATCGGGGCTAAAGGTATAGGGCGGGACAAGACCATCATCTGTAGCTGTGGCACTGGAAGAGAGGCCACAAACGAGTTCATTCTATTCAAATGGTACCTCAAATTCCCTGAGGTTGTCATTTATGAGGGTTCTTTTACTGAATGGAGCTCATACCCGAAAAATTCCACGGTCACGGGCAGTGAACCTTGGTGAGGAAGATGCTATTTGAAAGGATAGTTTCTGCTGGGCTTTCACATTATTCCTACATCATTGGTGACGGCTCGGATGCTGTGGTAATCGACCCTCGCAGGGATGTCGATGCGTACCTAAAGCTATCAGGGGACAATAACATGAAGATAACGCATGTGCTTGAGACGCACAGGCACGAGGACTTCATTGTGGGATCTGTCGAATTGGAGACAAGGGTTGGCGCAAAGGTATACCATGCGGACAGGCAGCTTGAATACAAGTACGGAAAGGAAGCAACGGAGGGCAGAAAAATAAGTGTGGGGAGATTGGAGCTAGAGCCAATCTTCACACCTGGCCACACGCTGGGAAGCATGAGCTATCTCTTGTATGACCCTGATGGGTCCCCATGGGTTGTCTTTACCGGGGATGCCCTTTTTGCAGGAGATGTCGGAAGGGTCGACTTCATGGGGAGATCCAGACTGGATGAGATGGCCGAACTCCTCTATGAGAGCATCTTCAATAAGATACTGCAAATCGGCGATGGAACGCTGGTCTGCCCCGCACATGGGGCAGGGTCCGTATGCGGCGACACCATATCCGATAGACTATGGACATCAATTGGATTAGAAAGAAAGCTTAATCCAAAACTGCGCCACGCTGAAAAGGCAGGTTTTATAAAAAACGTTGCGAAAATGCTCGATTACCCACCATACTTCAAGGAGATGGAGAAGCGCAATCTTGTGGGCACGCCACTGATAAGGGACACAATGCCCCCCAAAGCCCTCAGTGTTCGGGAGTTCAAGGAAGGATCCGGTGACGCATACATATTGGACTCAAGAAAGGAGTTGGGATTCAGCTCTTCCCATGTCCCAGGATCGCAGTACCTATGGGCAGATGGCATCCCAAACTATGCAGGATGGTTCGTTCCATATGACAAGGAAATACTTCTGGTCTCAGAGAGGTGCGATGTTGAGAAGACGGTGACGTACATGCAAAGATTAGGATATGACAATATCAAGGGGTACCTATCTGCCGGCATTCATTCATGGTTGATATCTGGCATCCATAGCTGGTCCATAGAGACGACAACTGTCCAAGACCTTTGCAGGAACATAGATCAAGACTATGATGCATGGATCCTGGATGTCAGGGATGAGGACGAGATAGCGTCGCAAGGAAGATTGCCATTGTCCCATAACATCCCTCTGACTGTATTGGGGCAAAGGGCGTCTGATGTTCCAAAGGACAGGAAAGTTCACATATTTTGCGGCAGCGGCTTAAGGGCCATGATCGCGGCGAGCATGCTTAGAAGGAAAGGATGGAAAAAACTAGTTGTAATGCTGGGCGGGGTATTCAGCTGGAACTCCCTCACATGCCCATTGGAAGATGATTGACCAGAGCAATGCCCTAGGTCATCTTCATTTATAAAATTAATAAAGGAGATGTGCTTCAATCCATCTTTTTGTATCCTCTGTCTATCTCAATGGCATAATCCTTGAAACTATTGAATATGAGATGCAAGTTTGAAACGTATTTTTTTGCAAGTTCTGAGTCGAACGGCACTTCCTTGCCATCCCTTATAGCTGTGTAGAACTCCTCAAGGTGGATGAACTGTGCTGCCGCGTTCTTGAATTGGGTGGCCAACTGTATATTAAAGGATTTGTCCAATTCCAAGCCATTGGTCTCCATCCTGAATTCCTGTAATATGCCCTGGATATCATCCAGAACTCTTAGCGATTCATTGGCCCTAGATGCGTCATCGACACCGTAATACAGATTATCGATCCTAGAGCATATCTTTCCAGAGAATATATCATCTAATTTACCCATATTTCTACACCTTTCAACTTACTAGACACAAACCCTATGGCAGATTAGCACATATGAAAAACTATGGCAATTTATGGAAAAACACACGACTGCTGTATTTTAACTACTCGCCCTCTTCCTTAGGTTGGATTTCCATCTTGCCACCACAATTCACGCCTTTTGACCTTCTGTCCCCTATGAGGAAGTCACCAAAGCCGCAATTGTGAGTGGAGTCTTCTATCATGGCCTCAATCTGGCCCTTGCTCTCAATCCTGCCTCCACAGTCCTTGCATTCTATGCAGTAATCTCCAACTCTCCAACTGTCGCTCCCGCAAGAGCATTTGGGACCGTTTTCAATTGTGTCCCCCTTTTTGAGTTTTACCATCCTTCCGGGCATTCTTTCCACCAAGAAATAATAGTGCCTGATAATATAAATATTTTATCAATACCGAATATTATCTTAGAAGGAACTTTATTATATTATACGTGTAGATAATGTTCTATTAATAACATATTATAGGAATGATGTGTATTATGAAACAGGAAAAGAGCATAGCCAGGATCGTATATGATATTATAGATTCAATGCCGTTGATGGGAGACTACCTTCTGAACAACATAATAAACTACAACGGGCTCGCCAGATGGATACAACCGGAGGTAGAGCGAAGGGCTAAAAAAGAGACATCCATTGAATCAGTTTCGGTCGCCATCCAGAGATACCACTTCAAAGGCGGGGTGGGGGAGAGCAAGCTGCTAAATGAGGCCATATCGAAAACCAAGCTGATGCTTAAAAATGACATCACAAATGTTTCTTATCTCAAAAACTATGAGCTCATTAAAAAGATCGATTCGTTCAAGGAGGTCATAAGATGGGAGCATGGGGAGACATTTTTCATGGTCCAGTCCTCGCAAGAGCTCTCTGTTGTCCTTGAGCAGGACAGGCTGGAGGAATACCTCAGATACGTATCAGATTATTCGTCCCTCAACATAATGGAGAATCTAACGATGATTGACTGCAAGTACCCTGAGAACATCCTGGACATACCAGGTTACCTTTACTCCTTGCTTAGGGCGATCACGATGGAAAAGCTAAACATAATAGACATATTCTCAACATTCACAGAGTTCGTGTTCCTCTTTGAAAAAGAGGATGCCATCAAGGCATATGGCATCCTTGAGAAGCTTATTCATGATGCTAGGAACATGGCCCTACGTCAGGATCTCTGAAAGCCTGTCCTCTTCTATTCCTCTTCTTATCTCCATTGCAACGCGCCTTCCTGTCGATACATTCGTCCTGTAAAGGGAATTTCCATAAGGGTGGCCCATCGCCATATGGACATTTGTTCCGCCACCCACTCTCGGGGCGACATCGTAGATATAGTAGTCAAGGTCCTTGTCTATGCAGGTCTGAAGGCAGAATGGGCCGATGATCCCTGCATCGTAATGCTTGTCGGCGACCTTGACGAACTTTTCGGCCATCTCGAACGCCCTTTCAAGAAGCGATTCCCTCACTGTGGCCGAGTTATGGCCACAGACTGTGTATTCGGGCAAGAACTGGCTCTCGTTGAGATTCATCTGTTGGTCTGCAGGCAATCTGACATGCCCATCAAGGGATGTCTCGAATCTCCAGTCCACACCTATAAGCTCCACCTTCTCGAACTCCTCCTCAAGAGGCGAGTAGAAGAAATCAAAGTTGAACACCGGACCGATGATGTAACGCTCTATCCTGGCCCCTAAAAGGTCCTCTGCTGTTATCACGCCCTGCTTTATCAACTGGTCGGACTTCTCCTTGTACTCCTCATAGGATGAGGCAGTGAAAAAACCTCTCTCAAGCTTCTTCTTGGCATGATGCAGCTTGATCACGACAAGAGCGTCGATGTCCTGGGGGTCCTCGATCTTTTCAGGGAAGGGCAGCCCCCCCTTCTCAAGAAGCCAGTAATACGACTGCTGCTCGGACCTCTCCTCCATGCGCATCATGTCCCTGGAACCGAACATCGGCACCTTGAAGTCCTCCTCCACAACATCGATCGGTATGTATGACGTGAATGACCTGTTAGGGACAAAGATGACGTTGTCATCTATTATCTTCCTTTGTTCAGATGGGGAGACCATCTCGTTGAACTTGTCATAAACATGAAAATCATCTACAAAACCCCTGACGACCTTGCCGCCAGAGCGCTTGGCCCTGAAATACTTGGTGTATGTTGCCTCCCTGCCCTTCTGGCAGTAAAGCACAGTCCTGAAACCCTCCTCAATGGCCCCGTCAGCAACATCAAGGGCAGAGTGAGAGGCAAGGGCCCCTACCTTAATATTATCCTTATCATAATCCTGAGCTATTTTAATAACTTCTTTTTTATCTATCATGTGGAAACCTCCTCCAAACTATCGGTGGAGATCGCGCTCTTGACCTCCATCGCAATCCTCCTTCCGCAGCTAATGTCCCTGCCATACTTTGCATAGGTGTATGGTGACGACGGCATAAAAGGGTTGGTGCCCGCAACTATCCGCGCGGATATCTCAAAGGTGACTATGTCAAGGTCGGACGTGCAGATCGTCTCTAGGCAAAATGGCCCCATGAGCCCCTGGTCGGAGATCCTCTTTGACTCCCGGACCACCCTCTCGCCAATGTCAAAAACTTGGGCAAGCATGGACTCCCTGATAACGATCGGAAAATTGCCAACCACGGTGTAGGAAGGTTGTATCGACAGGTTTGATTGATCACTGACAGGTATCCTGCCAAGCGAATCCACATTCGACTCATATCTGCGGTCTATTGAGAGAAGCTCAAGCTCCTTGTCAAGGGGCGAGTAGAAAAAGTGGAAGTACATTGGAACTCCAATAATGTACTCTTGTATCTGATATCCGCCATCAATCCCCGAAATCTTGCCCTCAAAATCTGCCTTGTCATTGGCCACAAAGTATCCCATGCCCCCCTTTGCGCCAAATGCCTTCACTATGACCGGCCTGTCTATGTCATCAGGGGACTCGAACGCCTTGGGGATATTTATGCCTGAGGAATCAAGCCATCTTCGCTCAAGGTCCCTGTCAGATTCCCACTTGAACAGGTGCTTGTTCCCAAAGATCCTTGTCTCGAAGTCATTCTCTATGAAATCAAGAGACAGGTATGATATGAAGCTGCCATGGGGTATCATCATGACATCGTCAGTGAGATATTCGTTGTCCTCCCTGAGGAAGGTACCCATCTCATCAACGTACTTGATCTCATCTGCAACATTGAATCTCTCATAGAATTTTCTGTCTCTGGATGCAAAGAGCAGGGTCTCAAATCCCTCATCCTTTGCGCCCCTTAATATGTTAAGGGCCGAATGGGATCCCAAAGTGGAAATCTTTATATAATCACCTCAGATGCTATAGAACAGCATGCTAAACCTGTTTTATAAATTTTTGCTCTATTTATACATAATATTGTTTAAATAGATTTAAATATAGTTATTTTTACTCATAATCATGAGTAAGGGAGGGAATGATACGGGCTCTCTTAGATCAGGATCTGTAAAGGAAATACGCCAAGCAAATGAATATGAGCTTGAATTTGAATTTACAGACAGGATATCGGTTTTTGATAAGATTATTCCTTCAATTATTCCTGGAAAGGGAGAGACACTTTGCAACGAGGGTGTCTTTTGGTTTGAGAGAGCAAAAGAGATGGGCATAAACACCCACTTCATAGAGAAGACCGCGCCCAATCGCTTCAATGTGAAACGGGTGAATATCATAAGGGACTATTCCAAGATAGGCAAGGATACCAAGAACTATCTGATACCATTGGAGTTCATAGCCCGCCATTATGTCGCAGGTTCGCTTTTTGACAGGGTAAAAAAGGGAAAGATAGGCCCCGGGGACCTGGGTTTCGAGACGGGGCACGCGGTAAGGTATGGCGAGAAGCTTCCCCGCCCCTACATGGAGACATCCACAAAGCTAGAGAAAGTGGACAGGTTGCTGGACCTGGAAGAATCTCTCAGCATCTCGGGCCTCAGCGAAGAAGAATATAATAACATATTAGATATTATACTACGCCTTGACGAGGAGATGGAGAAGGAAGTATCAAAGAGGGGGCTAATCCACGTTGATGGAAAGAAAGAGTTCGCCTTTGATGAGAATAGGAACATTATGGTAATTGATGTCTTCGGGACTGCTGATGAGGACAGATTCTGGGACAAGGAATCATGGGAGAATGGAGAATGCGTCGAGCTCTCAAAGGAGTTTGTGAGAAAGTACTACGAGGAGATAGGGTACAAATCAAGACTCTACGAAAGCCGCGACAAGAAAGAGGATGAACCCGACATTCCCCCGATGCCAGAGGAAATGATAAAGAAGGCTTCGGAGATCTACAAAAATCTCCAATACAAGATCACAGGTAGTGGCTAATATGGAAACAATGGATGTTATAGTCAATGTGGGTCTCAAGAAAGGAATATCCGACCCAGAGGGAAATAATATCAAAAAGGCATTGAGGCTTTTGGGTTTCGATGAGGTGGAGGGCGTACAGGTCGTCAAGAACTTCAAGATAACCATGAAGGCCTCCGATAAGGAAGCAGCAGAGCAAAAGGTCAAGGAAATGGCCGAAAAGCTCCTGACAAATCCAGTAATACACGATTACAAGATAGAATGGTGAGACCCCATGTCGGATGTAGTTGAGATAGACCTCAATGTTTCTGATGAAGAACTGCAAATAATCAGTGACGAGACTGGCACCGGCCTCTCGGTGCAGGAGCTCAGGACCATTAAGGAATACTTCCAGAAGGAAGGCAGGAATCCAAGGGACATTGAGCTTCAGGCGCTGGGACAGGCGTGGTCTGAGCATTGTTGCTACAAATCCTCGAAATATTATCTGAAGAAGCATCTTTTCAAGTTCGATGCCCCCCAAAATCTCTTTGTGATCAAGGAGGACGCAGGCTTGGTGGAGTTCGATGACGACCATGCCTACGCAGTGGCACTGGAGAGCCACAATCATCCCTCGGCCATAGAGCCATACGGAGGGGCTGCCACTGGAATAGGGGGGATCTTGCGGGACGTCGTTTGCATGGGGGCGCAACCGATAGCCCTGATAGACCCATTATTCTTTGCACCACCAACCACTTCTTCTGATATGATCCCCAAGGGTGTCAAACACCCGAAATACATCTTTTCCGGCGTTGTTGACGGAATACGCGACTATGGAAATCGCGTTGGAATACCAACTATCGCCGGCATGACGGCGTTCCACAAGGGATACCTGGGAAACTGCCTGGTGAACGTCGGTTGCGTGGGCCTCGTGGACAAGAAGGACATCATATACTCAAGGGTCGGAAATGTCGGTGACATCTACGTGCTGGCCGGGGGCGGAACCGGAAGGGACGGAATACACGGCGTAACATTCGCCTCAAAGGAGCTTGACGACGAGTCACAGACATCCTCGCGCTCCGCGGTGCAGGTCGGGGACCCCATAATGAAGGAACCGCTAATACACGCCTGTCTTGAGGCCAATGAGAAAAAGCTGCTCACGGGCATGAAGGACCTTGGCGGAGGGGGGCTTTCATGCGTTGTCGGCGAGATGGCACTTGCCGGAGGGTACGGCGCCAAGGTCGACCTTGAGAACGTGCACCTTAAGGAGAGCAATCTCGCCCCATGGGAGATATGGGTCAGCGAGTCCCAGGAAAGGATGATGATGTCCGTCGACAAGGGGGACCTTGACGAAGTGCTCTCAATATTCAAGAAGTGGGACGTCCCGGCTGTTGTCATTGGCAAGGTCATTGCAGAGAAAAGATTGCATATCAAATTGAACGGAAAGGAGATATTCGATTTGGACCTTGAGTTCCTTACAGAGGGGCCAATGTACAAAAGGCCAGTGAAACGCATTGTCCTGAGGAACAACAAGACAGAATATGATGAGCCAGGCGATTACAATGAAACGCTCATTTCGCTATTGAAAGATTACAACAATGCCTGCGACGATTGGGTCATAAGGCAATATGACTTCGAGGTCAGGGCCAGGACGGTCTCCCCCGCACTGGTGGGGAAGGAGAACTTCGAGACACATGCCGATGCGTCTATCATCAAGCCCTTGGAAGACTCGAACAGGGGCCTGGCCATGACATCCGATGTAAATCCTTTCTTAATGGAGCTGGACCCGTTCTGGGGTGCAGCGAGCGCTGTGGACGAGTCCGTAAGGAATCTTATTGCCATCGGCGCCAGGCCGCACTCATTCGCAGATTGCCTTAACTTTGGAAATCCTGAAAAACCTGAGAAGATGTGGGAGTTCGAACAGGCCGTTCAGGGCCTTGCCCATGTGATTGGAAAGATAGGGGCCACATTCGTGTCAGGGAACGTTTCATTATATAACGAGGGGCCCGCAGGGGCATGCCCTCCGACCCCCTCCATAATGGGATTGGGGATAATCGATGATGTTGAAAAGGCGATAACGACGCCTTTCAAGGAAAATGGAAACCTAGTGTACCTTGTCGGTACGACCAAGGACGAAATGGGCGGCAGCAGCTATCTCCGGTCAAGGGGAATAAGGGGCGGCGTTGTGCCCAGGTCCAATCCATATGAGCTCTCAAACGCTTCAAACGCCCTGCTCGAACTGATGGGAAAGGGCAAGGTCATGTCCTGCCACGACATATCAGAAGGCGGGATCGCCTGCTCCATTGCAGAGATGTGCATCGGGAACGGCATAGGGGCGAAAGTGGCACTCGAGGGAAAGCACAGACGAGATGTCGAGCTGTTCTCAGAGTCGAACACCAGGTGGGTGTGCGAAGTCGACCCCAGTGAAAAGGATGAGTTCGAGGATGGCATAAGGAGCCACCAAGTGGCGCTCAGGCTGATAGGAAGGACCGGAGGGGACTCACTTGTGTTCACTTCAGAAAATGTGCCTTTGATAGATATCGGCGTTGAAAAGTTGATGAACACGTGGCAAAGGCCCTTGTGGGACATAATGGGGTGAGAAAATGGATGTAAATGACATTAATGTTTGCGTTTTGAGGATAGAGGGAACGAACAACGAGCAAGAGATCTTCGAATCATTCAAAAGACTAGGCTCAAATCCGAGCTTTGTGCACCTGAACGAGTTCAGTTCGCTTGAGGATTACCAATGCCTCATGATCCCAGGAGGTTTCTCCTCAGGGGACTATGTCAGGGCAGGGGCAATCTTCTCCTCAAGGATAAAGAGCATGTTCTGGGACGAGCTTTTGCAGTTCGTGAAGGACGGATACCCCGTGGGTGGCATCTGTAACGGATTCCAGGTGCTTGTGGAGCTTGGACTGCTCCCTGGTTTCTCAAGAAACATTGGGAAGGTAAATGCATGCCTCGCCCAAAACGACTCGGCAAGATTCGAGTGCAGGCATTCGGTCCTAAAGCATATAAGCTCAAAGAAGTGCGCGTTCACAAAGCTTCTTCCAGAGGGAGAGAAGCTGGTGGTCCCATCGGCGCATGCAGAGGGAAAATTAATGCTCCCTGATGAAAAGATGTACCAGAGGTTGGAGAAGAACGGCCAGATAGTCTTCAAGTATTGCGACCAAAACGGCGACATAGAGGCAGGATATCCCTGGAATCCCAACGGTTCACCACATAACATTGCAGGAATATGCAGTGAGAAGGGCAATGTGTTCGGAATGATGCCGCACCCTGAAAGGTCATTCTTTTCGGAGAATGAGAACGGTCATTCAGGCAGCACCATCTTCAGGTCGGTCATAGGATATATCGGAGAAAGGTTCTAATGTGTGGGATAATTGGCATTTTTGGCAAAGAGGCGTCATGGTCCGCTTACAGAGCGTTGTTGGCCATCCAGCACAGAGGTCAAAACGCCGCAGGGATCCTGACCCTGAACAGCAAGTTCTACTCAAAGCAAGGCAGGGGTCTTGTTACAGAGGTGTTCAATCAGTTCCCCCTGGACAAGCTAAAGGGCGACCTGGCGATAGGGCATGTAAGATACCCGACCTCTGGGAACAATCCGCTGGGAGACACGCAACCCATGTTCATACCATACCCATACGGCCTTGGACTTGCGCATAACGGGAATCTGACCAACTACCTGGAGCTAAAGAAGGAGCTCATAGCGAAGGACAGGACGCTCCAGACGACTTCAGACACTGAAGTGCTGCTAAACGTCTTTGCCGACAATCTAATGAAAAACGATGTTATCACAGCCCTTGACAATACAATGTCCACTGTTGAGGGATCATACTCATCCGTCATACTTTTGGGTCAAAAGGGCGGAAAGATAATTGCTTTCAGGGACCCAATGGGCATACGCCCCCTTGTCATTGGCAAGAAGGAGACCGAGAACGGATGCAAGTACATGGCCTGCAGCGAGAGCGTGGGTCTGGATGTTACTGGGTACGAGCTCATGAGGGATGTGAGGCCCGGAGAGGTGGTGAAGATCACAAGGAACGGATTTGAGACCCACCAGTCGCAAAAACCCAGGCCGGCACATTGCTGTTTCGAGTATGTCTACATATCGCGCCCAGATTCAATAATAGAGGATAAGAGCGTTTACGCGGTCAGATTCAAGCTTGGAGAGAACATAGACTTCGACAAAGAGGTGGACACGGTCATACCTGTGCCTGACACCTCAAGGACGGCGGCCCTGGGATTTGCGCTCAAGAATGGCATCCCCTACAGGGAAGGCCTAATAAAGAACAGGTATATAGGGCGCACTTTCATCATGCCTTCACAAAAGTACAGGGAGGAGGCAGTGATCGAAAAGCTCAATGTTATAAGAAAAGAGGTTAGCGGCAAGAGGATCGCCCTTGTGGATGACAGCATAGTAAGAGGCACAACCTCAAAGAGGCTTGTAACCCTTCTAAGGAAGTACGGGGCAAAGGAAGTGCACTTCATATCAAGCTGCCCACCGATAAAGAATCCATGCTACTATGGCATAGACATGTCGGTAAAAGAGGAGCTTGTGGCCTCCATGGGCACAGATGACATCGACAAGAAGATAGGTGCGGACTCAGTCACTTACCAAAGCATAGAAGGATTAGTAAAGGCCATTGGTATACCAAGGTCCGAACTCTGCCTGGCATGTCTAAACGGAGAGTACCCGACAGACCTAAGCTGCAAGAACGCAGAATGCCTTAGCAGGAACAGGGAAAACGAAAGAAAGAACATGAAGATATAGGGGGTAATATATTGGCAGGTGTATGTGGAATATATGCTTTCGACGAAATATGGAACGTATCAAGATTTGTATATTATCAACTGATAGCCATCCAGTCCAGGGGACAGGAAGGATTCGGAATGTCCATCAGTGATTTTGAGAAGGTAGCTACTACGACCGGAAAAGGCACGATCCAGGAAAATCTTGAGACATACGAAGTAAACGACCTCATTGGAAGTTGCGGTATTGGCGGCGTGTCCACGCGCGATGGGAATAATTACATCTCGGACGACATAGCAATTTACTTCGATGGCAGTGTCAAGATAACTGAATCGGCTGTCCAAAAGCTCAGAATGGACCTTGGGAACATGCCTGAAAAGGATGCTGTAAGGTCATTTCTGGACGGGTTGGGCGGCGCTTACTCCATGGTCATACAGACCAAGGAAAAAATGATCGCATGCAGGGACAAGAAGGGCGTCAAGCCACTTGTGATAGGCGGCGTTGGTTTCGACCTGGCCGTGGTGGCATCCGAGACCTCTGCCCTGGACGTGATAGGCGCAGAGCTCTCCAGGGACATAGAGCCCGGGGAGATAGTCGTCATTGACAGGAACTACATCGAGGAACTGAAGCTGGAGACCCCATCGGTCCCTGCCCACTGCATCTTCGAGTATGTCTACATGGCAAGAATCGACTCAAAGATAAATGGCGTTTACATTCATGACATAAGGAAAAAGATAGGGAAGCTTTTGGCAAAACAAAAGCCAGTTGAGGCAGACGTGGTGATAGGCGTGCCCGAGACCGCCATACCCTTCGCAATGGCCTATTCAAATGAGTCCAAGATCCCGCTGGACATCGGATTCATGAGGACAGGGAAGGCCACAAGGACGGCAATCAAGCCCACACAGATGGAAAGGATGATAGGCGTCCAGCTGAAGCTCAATCCAGTAAGGACGGCCGTCAGGGGAAAGAGGGTGATACTCGTGGACGACTCCGTGGTAAGGGGCACCACAATGAGGAACATCGTGAATCTCCTGAGGAAGAGGGGTGCCAAGGAGGTCCATGTTAGGATCTGCAGCCCCAAGCTCGTATCTCCCTGCCCATTCGGGACGGAGGTGCCAACAAAGGACGAGCTGATAGCCGTGGATAACACAGAGGACGAGATCGCCAGCATCATAGATGCGGACACTTTCGCTTACATCAGCGTAGGGGACCTAAAGGGCGCGCTTGGCGGAGAGGACTATTGCACAGGGTGCATGTCCGGCACATATCCGGAGGTGAACTGATATGAAGTTCATGATAGTGGGCAGCGGCGCCAGGGAACACGCCATAGCCGAGAACGCCAAAGGTTGCGGTTATGAGATATATGCTGCCACCAGCATCAGGAATCCAGGTCTCCTGGAGACATGCAAAGAGATAATCATATGCGACATACTCAATGGCGATTCCGTCGTGAAAGCGGCAAAGAGCGTCAAGCCGGACGTAATATTCATCGGCAGCGAGGAATCGCTGTTCGCAGGCGTCTCGGACGCGCTGAGAAAAGAGGGATTCTTCGTCATAGGGGCATCGAAGGCCACGGCGGACATAGAGAAGTCAAAGGGATTCATGAGAAGGCTCATGGAGAAGCACGGCCTTTACGGAAGGCTGAGATTCAAGACGTTCAGCAATATAGAGGAGGCCAGCAGGTACATTGACGAGTATGCGGGTTCCGTTGCCATAAAACCCACAAGGCAGGCAGGCGGAAAGGGTGTCAAGGTCATAGCCGACCTACAGGCATACCTCAAGGACGAGAAGAGCGCGGCCAAGAAGAGGCATGTCTCGGATATCGTCGACCAGAATCTCTCACAGGACCTCGAGGACCCCATCCTAATAGAGGAACGGGTGGAGGGGATCGAATACACCCTGCAGTGCTTCACGGACGGGAAGAACATCGTCCCATTGAAGATCGTGCAGGACCATCCCCACGCTTTCGTGGAGGACATAGGGCCTGAAACGGGCGGTATGGGATCCATTTCCGGCAATGAGAACAATCTGCCATTCCTGACCGATGACGACTACAAGACTTCCTATGACATTGTGGAGAACGTTGTCAAGGCCATAAAGAAGGAGACGGGAGAGTCCTACTTCGGGGTGTTGTCGGGACAATTCATGCTTACTGACAAATGGGGACCCACTGTAATTGAGTTCTACTCAAGGCTCGGGGACCCAGAGACGGTCAACGTGATGCCGCAGCTGAAGAACTTCAACGAGATCGTTGAGGGCATGCACAGTGGAAGCCTCAAGGGTGTCCAGGCAGACTTCGAACAAAGGTCCACCGTGGTAAAGATAGTTGCCCCCAAGGGCTACCCGAACAACAGGGAACTGGGAAAGGGGCATGAAGTCAACATCAACATGGATCTGTTGAGGAAGACAGGGGCCAATGTCTACTTTGGTTCCGTTTATGAGAATAATGGTAAAATATTCACAGGAGGATCCCGCGCACTGGAGGTGTTTGCTCAGTCGGACAGCATAGTGGAGGCCAACAAGATGGTGGAGAGGGCCATCGGGTGCATCAACTCGAACTGGAAGCTCTTCCACAGGAAGGACATTGGCACCCAGGCCCTGATCGACAAGAGGAAAGACCAGGCAAACCTTGCAAGGGACATCTTCCGCTACAGGGAAGAGAGGGGACTAATAGGAAAAAACATCGATTGGATCCCCGGAATTGGTAAGATCGAAACGTAAGAGGTATTTATATGACAAAGGAAAGTAGAGGAAAAAGGGATGTATTGGGAACACCAATCACGAAGACCAAGACAAAATTGATGGTCCTGGGATCAGGGGAACTGGGAAAGGAGGTCATCCTAGAGGCCCAGAGACTCGGAGTGGAGACCATAGCTGTCGACAGGTATTCAAGGGCGCCAGCGCAACAGGTTGCTCACAAGAGCTACACTATCGACATGAAGAACGCAGGAGCGCTTAGGTCACTTATAGAAAATGAGAATCCTGATGCCATAGTACCTGAGATAGAGGCCATCAACCTGGATTGCCTCCAGTCGTTGGAAGACGATGGCTACAACATAATTCCAAATGCGCGTGCAACATACATAACGATGCACAGGGAGAGGTCAAGGGAGCTCATATCAAAGGAGGCCAAAGTGGCGACATCCAAGTACGAGTACGCGAGGAACCCCGAAGAGCTCAAGGAAGCCTGTGAAAAGGTAGGGTACCCATGCTGGTCAAAGGCAATAATGTCTTCATCAGGACACGGTTCATACTTCGTGAAGGGGCCTGAGGACATAGAGACCGCCTGGAAGGTCGCGAACGAGGACGCCAGGGGACAGGGTGACTGGGTGATCGTCGAGCAGCACATAGACTTCGACATTGAGGTCACCGAGCTTGCAGTGAGGCACTTTGACGAGAACGGAAATATCATCACGACTTTCCCAAAACCAGTGGGCCACTACCAGATAAACGGCGACTACCATGCGTCATGGCAGCCAGCAGA
>Ga0272442_10001667_pt1 | contig 33210 bp, 24 predicted proteins | sample SSMForm2O_FD_200262 | JGI IMG/M metagenome (GOLD analysis project Ga0272442, IMG submission 200262) | Marine sediment archaeal communities from Little Sippewissett salt marsh, Falmouth, MA, United States - SSM-Form-2O | ecosystem: Environmental > Aquatic > Marine > Wetlands > Sediment ... | reverse complement strand
ACTTCATCGAGGCGGCGGGCATTCGAGGAGTCGTCAAGTCTATGAGCCTTGTTTCCACCACGGTCACAACGCCCGACAATCAAATCGTTATTGTGCCGAACGGCGAACTTTGGGGAGGGGTGATTACCAATATTACGGGGAGCAATACTCGCCGCGTCGATTTAATGTTTGGAATTAGTTACACCGATGATATCGCCAAAGCCTCGAGCATTCTCGAAGATATCGTTGCTACGCATGAACGGATCCTCAAAGACCCCGAACCCGTCGTGAAAGTGCACGAGCTGGCCGACTCCTCGGTCAACTTTGTCTGCCGGCCCTGGGTCAAAACGGTGGATTACTGGGACGTCTATTGGGACGTGACCCGCACCGTCAAAGAGCGATTTGATGCGGAAGGCGTGTCGATCCCGTTCCCCCAGAGCGATGTTCATCTTTATAAGGCATCGAACGGCAGTTCATAAATCTTCGAGAAAATCGGCCGGTAAATATTTGATTCTTTAAGGCGAGCCGGATATTTTATTAGGCGTGAAGCCCGGCGTCATTGCCGGGATGATACAGGTGGAAGATGGTATTCGGAGGTGACGGGGATGGTCGCGATGTTTTTTCATGTTGAGCAGCGCACGGCATGGATCAGAACGGGTACGCACACCGTCGTCTATGATCGCGATCCGGATTATCCTCGTTTTGCCAAAGATCCCGGCGGCACGATCAAGCGCATGTTGCGCATCTGGCTCGCCGAACCGGGAAACGGCGGGCCTACCTTGCGCGCCTATCTTGGTACGGTGACTTTTTGTTTCACGGGACCCTCTTTTCGAGAGCTGTGCCGGCTGTTCCACCTCACGAGCCAAGCCGCCGGGGCCGCCGGGCAGTCCGCAAAAGCATTGCGAAACGATCTGGCCGGGTTGCTGAGAATGTATATCCGTGAGGAATACAAGCTGTCCGAATTTTCGCAATGCACCCCCTGACGCTGACACGCGAGAGGTTATCTGTTGCACGCACCATTCCGGGAAGATAAAAAAGCAATGCTCTCAGGGCGATCCGTAAAACACGTAATTGTCGTAGGTCCGTTTGTCGGCGCGCTTCTTTTGATGCTCCTCCAGCGCCCCGTGATATTCGCAGTGAAAGAACCGGCCGTCAAAGGAAGGCGGCGGCATCGTATCGCTCGTACCGTCGAGGGCGGCCGCTAAGTGCAGCAGAGCCAGCGGAATCTCGTCGCCCGTTCGGGCGTACTGCCGTGTGGGCCTTGGGAACAAGCCTGTGGATACCTGCAGCTTTAAGAGATTGTCGGCAATCCGGCAAGCCATTGTCAGCATCGAACGTCGGCCGGTGGCTCGGTGTAATTCGAGCAAAACATACATCAGACGCCAATCCGCGCTATCGGTATCGAGTTTCAAGGCTTGTTTTTGACCCGATGGCGACCCGATATCGCCGAGTCCCATCGTGCCGGCTAACTGACGGATGATTCGCCATATCCCGGTGTCTTTGGAAAGTCGATAAGCCATCGCGTAACTCCAGAGCAGACACCCGTCGGGATCGCATGGAGCGAAGGATTCGGGTACGTAATATCCCGTTTTCGCCTCGCGCCATTTCAAAGGTGTGCCGTCGATCATCAAAGCGATGAATTGGCCCGTATCCGGATCGAAACTTCGATCGGCGTAGATCTTCAGGTCTTCAATCGCCCAGGTGATCAATTCCCGTCCCGTTTTGGTATAATCGCCCCCTGCTCCGAGCAGGGTCTCAGCGGCCTGCATCTGCGCCAGGGGAATATGGTGATAGCGCGAGGTCTGGTGGTATGAAGCGACGATTTTAGCTTCGTTGATCGTGGGGTGAACGTGTCCGAGCGCCTCCTGCGCCCGGTCGTTTTTCCGGTAGCTCAGTTGCCCGCCGCACAGTCCGGTTTCGGGATGCTTGGCCTGTTGCCAGCGATAAACCAGTCGGCGGGTCCATTTGCGCGCATCCTTGTTCTTGTCCAGCGCCGCCAGCATCGTTCCGGCGTGCATCAAAGGCGGCGTGACGTTGGCGAAAGACAAATTGGACCCTTTCGCCGGGAAGGGCACGTCGATGTCTGCGGCGAAGGCATGGTCCCATTGAGGCGTAGCCGGCTTCTCGGTGTTCGCGTGCCGGTTATAATCGAGACGGCTCCAGTCGAGGATATGCGTGGCCCAGACGGCCCCCATCAATTGGCGGGTGGATTCGGGATTCACCTCCCACATAAAACGATAATAAGGCTGATGGCTTTTCATCTCATGAATGCCGGCGTACTGGCCGACGGCCCGCTCCGTCTGTAGGTCCCAGGCCAAATGGCCGCCCCAATACAAAAGCCCGCTCCTGGATTGGAGATACTTCAGGGCGTAATCCGTGGCCTCCACCGCCGTTTGGCGATAGGCGGGATCGTTCGTCAACGCGCTTAAACCGTCAAGAAGTCGAATCAGAGGCTGTTGGCTCGCAAAGTTCGACAAGACCCACGACTGGCCGTCTTTCTTCCATATCACAGGTTTCAAACTCACCGTATGAAGGCCATCGACAAAAAGGGGAGTGTGCTCTTTCCCGTATGTGTCACGTCCTTTGTCAACAACGGTATCGGCGAAATCCCGAACCGCCTTGAGATACTTCCCGCTCGTCGGTTCATTCCCAAGGCAAGGTATCACCGGAGCAATGCATGTGCCAAACAGGAACAAGACGACAAACCTCTTCGCCGCGTTAGACCACAGTAATTTAGATTTCATTGTTTACTCCTTTCGATGGATATCCTATCAGAATCCGTTGCAGTTGTCATCATCTGCGCGGCAAAGCCCGGATCAGATTTGATCTTACACCATGAATGCCGTAGAATATTGTTATGTTGCCATGAAGATGATTTTGGAAGGATATTCATATGAACCGGATTGTTTGGACACGACGTGATTTTCTAAAGATGCTTGGGATCGGAGCGGCTTCACTGGCGCTACCCGGATATGTACAGGCAAATTCCCAAGCGAAGAAACCGAACATCATCCTTATCATGGCCGACGATATGGGCTATTCCGACATCGGTTGTTACGGCGGAGAAATCAACACGCCGAACCTTGACGCTTTAGCCGCAGGCGGGATGCGGTTCACGCAATTTTATAACTGCGCCAAATGCAGCCCGACGCGGGCGTCGCTGCTGACGGGCCAGTACGATCAGGCCGTGGGTGTCCAAAATATGGAGCACGGCGCTACCTTCGGCGAGGTGTTGCGCGCCGCCGGCTACCGAACGATTATCTCGGGTAAGTGGCACCAGCGACCACTCCCGACAACTCGCGGATTCGACCGCTACTTCGGCCTGGCCGACGGATGCTGTAATTTCTGGAATCCCGGAATCCAAGCCCGTCCGGGCGAAGGTAAGCCGGGCCGGAAAAGATCGTCGGCGCGTCGGTGGGCCATCGAAGATAAGGTCATTATGGGTTATACGCCTGAAGATAAGAACTTCTACACGACGGATGCCTTTGCGGATTATGCCGTTGCCCGGCTTGAGGAGTACAAGGAGGAGAGCCGGCCGTTTTTGCTCTATCTGCCGCAGACGGCGCCGCACTACCCGCTGCACGCCTGGCCGGAGGATATCGCAAAATATAGGGGCAAATACAAAATCGGCTGGGACGCGCTTCGCCGGCGGCGCTACAAGCGCCAGATCGAGATGGGGATGTTCGATCCGAAATATGCGATGTCACCACGGGACGAACGCGTGCCGGCATGGGAGTCGCTGGGCGACTCGGAAAAAGACCAGGCCGATCTGGCCATGGCGGTTTATGCGGCGATGATCGACCGTCTGGATCAGGCCGTCGGCAGGGTCTTTGAAAAGGTCAAGGAGATCGGCAAATGGGAGAATACACTCGTTTTGTTCTTATCCGACAACGGCGGCTGCGCCGAGACGCCCGACAAGACGCCTAACATTCCTCCGGGACCGGTCGAGGGCTATCGCGCGCTGGGTCCGGCCTGGGCCAACGCCAGCAACACGCCCTACAGGAAATACAAGTCCTCGGACTACGAAGGTGGAAGCTGCACGCCCTTTATCGCCTATTGGCCCGGCGTTATCAAACCGGGCAGAATCACCGGCCAGGTCGGGCATATTATTGATATTGTGCCGACGTTTATGGATATTGCCGGCGCGACCTACCCCGACCGAATCAATGGCAGAAAGACCAAATCCGTCGCGGGTAAATCGCTCCTGCCCATCTTCCAGGGAAAGCAACGAAAGGACCACGAGCTATTGTACTGGCAGTTCGGGCAAGCCAAGGCCGTTCGTATGGGTGACTGGAAACTGGTCCGGTTCGGCAAAGCAGACTGGGAACTCTACGATCTCGAACAAGACAGAACGGAACTGAACGACCTGGCCGCAAAGCATCCGGAGAAAGTCGAACAAATGGCCGCCCTGTGGCAGAAGTGGTGGACGGAGTGCCGAGGATGACGCAGTAGGTAATGCCTTGTAAAAAAAAGGTTTACATACTGACATAAAAATAAGCTCGCCCCCGGTCGTGAGCATTTCGTTCAAAAAATATCGTATCTATTGTTGTTCTTGCCATTTATGAAAGCGGCACCCTGCCGTCATTTCAGCCTCAAACCGAAAAAACTACTCAAAATCAGCGTTTTTTTTTAAAAGAACAGTTAATATTTCTGAGTTTAGAAACGTCTTATGTATAGAGTAGTCCTGCGTAATGAAGCTTTTTTTGGTCGTAATAAAGCTTTTTTTGAGATAAGTCGGGGGCCCCTGCTTCTTTACTTGAGCCCTCCTTTGAGCGGGTGGCTCCCCGACTTTTTTTCGAATGTATCCTGAATCTGTTTGGCAACGACGTCTGATCCTCACGGTCGATATAATCGGATGTCGTCGATATACACGGTCCCCACACCGCCGGCGGCTGCCATACCGGACTTTGTGCCCAGCCCAACAGCGATCTGGTCCACATCGCTCAAGTTAATGCCCCGGTCCGCAAAAGCCTGCAATGGGATGCGCCATTGCGTCCACGAGCGATCCGTTGCCGCGCTCGGATCGTCCTGCGCCACGACCGCCGGGGAGCCGGTATTGTTGGAAATGGCCACGTACAGCGGCTCGTCCGCGTTATCCGAACCGCCACGGAACCAGAGCGATAATTCTGCGACAGACGCTTGTGTCCAGTCCCGCGATGCCGTTAACGTTTTCGCCGCTTGCGAATTTGTGACGCCGGCGTCATTCACATACATCAGCGGCATGGATTGGGAGCCGCCATGGATGATCGTTTGCTCGGCATACGGGGGCAGTAGATAACCAACCTGTGCGCCGTTGTCCGAAACGCCGAAACCATCGATCCAGGTCTGCCAGATCGCTTCGCCCGCCGCGTCATCATCGGTGTAACTCTCGAAACCTTCCACGAGAAGGTAGTCGCCCACCGTGAAGCTCCAGATGGGTCCTTTGACCCGATTGCCGTTATAGACGGCATCGACGCGCCAATAATACGTGGTGTCCGCATCGAGCAATCCGGCGTCATAGCTTTCCGATCCGAGCGTTTTGGAACCTTTGTACTCGAACGAGGCGGTATCGGCGCTGCGCACGGTGTCCTTGTCCAATCCGATGTACACCTCATGTGACGCCGCGTTATCCGCCGGGGTCCAGCTTAGAATCGTCGCCATCGTCACATCGGCAGCGCCGTTGGCCGGCTGAGGATTTCCGACCGCGCCCGGCGTCGTAAAGGCCCACACGTCGCCTTTGTACGTGCCGAGACCGTCGAATTCATCCACCCGCCAGTAATACACCTTTTCCGCTTCGAGCGGACCGGGGTTATAGCTCGTTGTCCCTATCGGCACTCCGGCGGCGGCATTCGCCACGGTGTCGTACTCCTCACCGAAGTAAATCGTGTGCAACTTCGCACCGAATCCCGCCGTCCAGCGAAGGGTCACCGAGGTTTCCTCAAGTCCGGCGCCATCGGTCGGGTCGGGGTTGTAGGACGTCTTGGGCGGAATCAAGAAACTCCAGACCGGCCCTTTCCAGGGACTGTTCGGCTCCGCCGGATTGACCTCGTCGATCCGCCAGTAATACGTCGTTCCCGCCACAAGACCATCCGGGAAGGGATAGCCGGGGAAACCGGCGAGGAACATCGTGGTCGTCTGGTTGCCCTGGAATACACTCGAATCGTGTGTGGCTTCGCTGACGTCGTTGAAATTATCCCCTAAATAAATATCATGCGAGGTCGCGAATACGCCCGCCGACCAGGTCAGATTCACCCAGGTCGCTTCATGAAGCGCGCCGTCCGGGGGACTCGGGCGAAACGCGGTCGTACGCGGTTGGAGTCCGGCCTCAAAGCCCAGTTCCATGATGGCCTGGATTTGGTCCTGATCCAGCACCTCGTCGAAAATCAACACCTCGTCAATGGTACAGGATGCGTGCTCTCGCAAGCCGCCGTCGAGTGAATTGTAGTTGCCGTTAAGCGAAAATCGGCCCGTTCGATCCTCATGAACGAGAGCACCGGAGACGCTCGCCGAGTCCTCTCCCACGGATTCGCCGTTCCTGTACAGGACCATCGTATCCCCGTCATACGTGGCGGCCGCGTGAATCCATTCATCCAGGACGAAAGATTCGGGATCGGCCATTTGGCCGTTTCCGCCGGTCGTATTCAGGATGACTCGAAGATGATCATCGTTATTACCGTAGGTCATGGCGTAGGCTTCGCCGCCCGAGCTGCCTCTCTGCATCGATATAAGAACCTGCCAGTGTGAGAGGACCTCGTGAGGTTTGGACCAGGCCATGAGCGTGATATTCTGTTCGACCAGAAGGACATCAGGGGTGGGCGAATCGAAATCCACGAACTCGCCGTCCTCAAACCTCAGGGCCGAGCCGAACATGGCGTTATTTCCTGAGACCCATTCGGCATCGCCGACGAGGGTGCCCGTATTTTCGAAGCCTGACGAATCGCCGATGGTGGTGCCGCCGGCTTCGTCAAAGAGCCAGGCCCCTACCGCCGTCACCGTCTGCGCCGAAACACGCAGTGGCATGACAAGCGTCAAAATAAGTAGAATGAAACACATTGTTGTCAGTTTGAATCTTTTCATAATGCTTTCCTTCAAGTTCAGATAGTTCGTCGGGACGTGATTTAACTTCTTATCCGACAGAGTGACGAATTCGTTCCGGGTGATTTTTCGCGACGGGGTGCTTTAGGCGAAAACGACCTCCTTCCTTTCCAAAGCCGATGATGTATTCCGATTTAGCCGGTGAATATGCAGCCAATGAAATAAACAATGTCCGACGTTTTCAACTATCCTCTTTTATAACACATTCACCGCTCCGTCGTCAAGAAAAATCGCCCGGGGCGTGACAGGCGATCACCCAACCGGAGCCCGTAGAGAAACAACCTTCCATGTTCTTTCTATTTCCGATAATCAAGCTTTTCGGCCAGGAGCGATTTGAGCAATTCCATGGGCAGGCCCATGACGTTTGTCAGGCTCCCTTCGATCCGTTCGACGAAGGCGTCGCCGGTCTCTTGTATGGCATAGGCCCCGGCCTTGTCCCGCCAGGTGCCCCCTTTGACGTGCTCGGCGATCTGCCCGTCCGTCATGGGCTTGGGATAAACGGTCGTGACGTCGCTTTCAACCCGTTCGATAGAGTCGCAAAGCCGGACAATGGCCACGCCGGTGATGACCTTGTGCGGTGCGCTGAAGAGCTTTTTTGTGATGCGTTCGGCATCGTCGACGTCCATAGGCTTGCCGATGATCTCACCGGCAAAATCCGCAATCGTATCGGCGCCGATCACCCAATGATCCGGGTATATCGGTGCGACGCTTCTTGCCTTGGCCAAAGCCAACGTCTCGGCATAGTCACGAGTCGCCATCGCCTGAGTCGAAAAAGCCGACTCATCAACATCCGGCTCGACAACTTCGAATTGATAACCGGCTTCACGCATTAATTGCCTTCGCCGGGGAGACGCCGATGCTAAAATAATTGGAGAAAGATGTTTTTCAACCATGGTTCCACTTATCTTATGACTGAACTTTTGCAAAACTCTTGTTATGAGATAATCACATCGTGTCGCGTGCATTTCCCCGGCTTGGCTCGATACCGGCCTGTTCTGGGCACGAAACGGTGTGCGGTGCACACCCTACCGCGCGATCTGTTGGCAAAAGGCCAGATATTCTCTTTCGACCGGCCCGAAATCCCGACCGATATATTCATGAAATAATACCAAACCGATGAGATGATTCCATAACACATTTCGTGGAATATTTCTGTCGGCGGCGATTCGTTTGCTGACTTCGTCGAGCGGCCAATCGCCATGCAAACCATCTGCGAGTAGTCTCTCGTAAGTTCCGATGTGTCGGGCGCCACGTGTTTCACGCAAAAATCGAGCCAGGGCGTAGGATTGGCTATAAAACGCCATAACCGCCTCGGCCTGGTCGGTCGCCAGAACGTCGCCGGGATGGGTTGCAATCAAGTCCTCCAGCGGCATCATTTGGCCCTTCGCCAGCGTCCGTCTCAACGCGTCCAGTCGGTAGGCATTATTCGATGGCTCAAAATAATACGTCCCATTGATGCTCGTGTGGGCTTCGAAGAGCATCGCCACACCTTCATCGAGCCAGCTCGGCAAACGAAACGTAAAATAGCGATCGCTGAATTGATGCCATCCCTCATGCCCGAGGACGCTCAGCGTGCGCTGCCAGCCGATATCGTAGGCCACGCACGCTCTGTTGTAATAATAGGCGCCGGCTTTGATTTGACAGAAGATATCCGCCTGGTCGCGGGCAAAATCCCGTGTGAAATTCTCCCATTGCCGCCGATCGGCGAACAGATAGATCATCGATGTAGATTTTGTTTCAACCGGCTCGGGCAACTGATGGTTATAGGCCGCATAGGCCGACTCCATAAATCCGGGGATTTGGCAAAGGATCAGCGGCTTCATGAGCGTTGTGAAGATTTCGTAGTGATCGGTGGTCAGCTTGAGGCCCGGCCCGTATTGATTGGTCCAGACCTCCACATGGTTGAGGCCCGGCGGATTCGATTCCAACAGATACCTGTGCACGACGTTGCAGGTGACCGGGCATTGAGAGATAGTCTGTTTCTTTGCGATATTATGGGGTGTACAGCCAAAAAGACATACAATCGCAATCATGCATAGCAGTGAAGGTCTTTTCACCACAACCCGTCCTCCAAAAAGCAGATAAGGGGATTTATCCCGGCAACCCACCGCTTTACCGGGATAACTCCGAGCCTGCCGAATCTCAAAGGATTCCCTCGCTGCCCTACCCATCGGCTGCATTCGGGAGCGAATCCATAATATTTTGTCCACCCGGGCACTATTTTTCGTCTAAACTTGTGGTCGGCCGGACAAGACAGGTGTAACATATGAACGGGAGCATCCATGGACAGCCGAATAAAAAGTCTGTGTAAGCGTGCTTGCAGAGCAGATCACAGTGCGGCATGTGAACTGTTAAAAATCCATTACACAGACGTCTATGCCTATTTGAGGCGTCTTTGCGGAAACCAGGCAGATGCCGAAGATCTAACGCAACAGACCTTTTTGAAAGTGTGGTCCTCGCTCGGTAGTTTTACAGGTCGCAGCAAGTTCTCGACGTGGCTTCACAGGATTGCTCACAATACCTACATCGATTTCAAGCGAGGAAACGTCGGAAGCAACTTAGACCGTTCCGACCAATGGTGGGCCGAGTGCATAGACACACATCCAAGCCCCCTTGCAAATGTTGCCGAGCGCCAAATGGCCCGGCGGTTGTACGAGGCGGTGGACCAACTCGACGAGGACAAAAGACAAGTTGTACACCTGCACTATTACCAGGGTTTGTCAATAAGAGAAACGGCTAAAGTGTTGGGCATCGCAACAAGTACTGTGAAGTACCGACTTCGCGAAGTCCGTAAAATCCTCAGGACTAAATTCGGTGTCCGAGAAGCTATAACACAGCAAGAGCAAACGATTCCGTTTGTAAAAGGAGAATCATCATGACTTTCCAAAACAAGTTCGAAAAATATCTCAAGGCCGCTCCCAAGCCGTCGGTACCAGACGGCTTACTGGGCAAATTGCGGGCAGACATATCTTTCCATGATATGAAAATTCGTCAGTCCTCTCTACGCAGGTGGTTTGCTCCTGAGGGCCAATCAGTATCACCTTGGCGAGTAGCCGCAGCGGCGTTAATCACAGTTGCAGTCCTGCTGCCGTTGGGCTATGGCGCCACTAAGTTGATAAAACACTTTGCCGCCACATCCCAACTGCCCGCTATCAAGCTGGATTTTCCTGAAAGCGGCGCGCTGTCTCCAGATGGAAGGCACTTTGCCGGCATCACATGGGGTTGTGAATTGATCGTAGTTGACACCTCGACCGGCGAACAGCGGAACCTGGCTGTGAATGTTTTGGGCCCCGCCGTATGGTCTGCTGACGGAAGTGAAATCGCCGTGGTTAGTCAGAGTGTTGCTGGGAAGAAGCGAACCCTTATCGCGGTCTCACTTGAGACGGGAAGAACTCGAAATCTCATGGAAGATCCACCAAACGTTGAGGACTGGTCACCTGATGGGAGACTCATTTTGGCGGTGGAGCTGACTAGTAAGGCCGTCTATTCAGTGAAAAAGGTCAATCTCGAAAACAAGGAAAGAACCATCCTCGCCCAAGAGTCAGAAGTATGGCCTTATCCCTGTTTCTCTCCGAATGGTGATTGGATCAGCTATGTCACCAAGGAGGACCATGAATCTGTCCTGCACCTGCGAGATATCGACGGGACAAGCGATATCACATATTCGGACTTTCCGGGTGACATCAGCAAACCACTATGGTCGCCTGATAGCAGTTGCATTGTGTTCTCGGGTACGCAAAGAGGAATCAGTCGTCAATACAAGGATTTGTGGGCGATACGGATTCAAGGTAAGCAATTTGCAGGGGCACCTTTCCCGGTGGTTCCCGACGTTGAACAGATGGAGTTCTACAATTGGTCCCAGAATGGGCAATTGGCCTACAGAACTGGCTTTCGGCTTGGCGGAATATATACCTTGGCGGTGGACCGGCAAACAGGTAGAGCTACCGGACCGCCAACGCAATTAGTGCGGAGAGGCGGTCTTGGGAGTCATTGCTGGTCACCTGACGGAAAACAAATTGCCCTGGAAGACGGAAGTGACTTGAGTCTTATATCTACCCGCAATGGTGAGAAGATACGAAGTCTATCATTATCTGAGATCGAATACATCGGTCGTGGAATATCCTGGTCGCCAGACGGACGATACATAGCTTTTTGTGGCATTGACAAGGCGAAGAGAATAGGGGTCTTTCTGATTAAGGTCGAGACCGGCGAGGTACGACTACGAGTGTCTTTGGCAACAGGAATACCCAATTTTGATCCCACGTGGGCTCCGGATGGCAAGTCTATCGCCTACGCGTACAAAGGCAACGTCTACATAGTGAAGGTTGAAGACGGAGAACCGCAACGGGTCACTTCAACGTCGGAGAAACGGAAAAACGAGGGAGTCTACCGCCCGGTCTTCGCGCCAGACGGCGGCTCAGTCGCCTACATCAGCGGCGATCAAGAAGGTCGAGAAAGGATATTGACAACTACTATAGACGGGCAGAAAACAAGACAGATATTTCTGCGAAAAGATAAAGAATCGAGTATCAACATTTTTGATTTGTCTCCAGACGGCCGCTATATCGTGTTCACACCTGGCAACAAGAAGATTTGGTGCGCCCCGACCGATGGTGGTGAAGCGTTTCAGATAGCAAAAATACCATATCCGGGAGACGACGTAGGTGCGTGGATGCCGAAATGGTCTCCCGCCGGTGATTCCATCGCTTTCATAGTTGCCCATGAGCAGTATCAATATTGGGTAATGGAAAACTTCATGCCGGCAAAATAACCAGACAGCGGCACAAGACAGCAAGTGGGGCCGAATGGCCCCGCTTGCTCTTCAAAAAGCATCACGACAACCTCCCTTTATTGCTCTACCCCTCTATTTTTTTGATTAAATGACGTAACTTTTTCTCGTCGGATACGACTTATTAAGAAGACGTTGCTCAAGAAGAACTTTGCGCATAGGTAGATTGTCCGTCTTTCTTAGTGTGTTGTGAGCTTGAGTATTATAATAATGAGGATAGGAAAATGAAGAATCCTGCGTCACTCTCTTTCGAATCCAAACACCAACGATCACTATGTTTTGCAATTGCCCTGCTGTGTTTTTGCCAAATGGCCCGTGCCCAGGATTCGACTTACAAAGTGGGCAGACCACTGGGAGAAATCGACATCATTCGCATCCGGGAATTGCATCACATTACCGATACTTACGGCGATCAGATCTGGCCCGGCTTCGATACACGAAAAATCCCCGTCGCGATCAACAATGACGACAAAGAAGAGCTGCTCATCGGCCACCCGAATCCGTCAAAAGAGTATCGCCCCTTCGAGAAGTTCGAATTGAACGGCCGGCCCGCTATGATTCGAGACGGCGTCAGCCGCTACGGACCGAGAGGTGGAGGGTGGGCGGTCCAGATCAACGGGGCGCACTCCGCTTATGTATCCACGTTGATGGAGGATCGGGATACGGAGGGTTATCTCTCATTGATTCTGCATGAGTGCTTCCATTGTTTTCAGAAAGACTACAGACAGCGCGCCGAAGGAGCCCGCGGGGATCTTCCTGAGGATGATCCGGTCTATTCGGCCCTGATCGGGCTTGAGAGCCACATCCTTAAAGCCGCCCTGGAGGAACCGAGCGACGAGAAGGCCGGGAAATTAGCCGGAATGTTCGTCGCCGTGCGTCACGAACGACGCAAAGACATGCCGAAAAACCTGATCCTCCGGGAAGGAGAGGATGAATTTAGCGAAGGCACCGCCACGTATTCCCAGGCTCGACTCTACCAGCTCCTTGCGGCGAGCGGCGGGATCGCACCCGCCCATCCGGGAAAGGATCCGCAATACCACGGCTTCACCGACGCCAAAAAGGAATACCAGAAAATGCTCTCAAGGATCGTGCCTCCGCAAGGTCACCCGATTGGATTCTTCCATGCCATGTATAACCTCGGGATGGCCCAGTGCCTGGTCCTCGACCGCGTCCGGCCGAAATGGAAAGAGCGGATGCGGGAGAGGGGAATGACCCAGTTCGCCTTGCTCGCCGAAGCGTGCCCCATGCAGGAAAATACGGAAGAGAAGCGACTCGCCGAAGCGAAGGAACGATTCGACTATGACGATTTGTTAGCCGGCCAAAAGAAGCGGGTGGATGAGCGTCTGGACCTGGTGCGCGGGTATATCGACGCTCCGGGCCGACTCTACCGGATTTATCATGACCGAATACCAAAGGGATTCAAGTGGAAGCCGTTCGGGCCGGTCTATCACGTCCCCGAGTCGCTGGAGAAGGAACTTGCAGAAAAGAGAAAGAAACACGGTTATAGGGAGGAGAAAATCCGCGACCGCCGTATCATATGGGCGGGCGGGATACGTCGCTTCGAGAAGGAAGGCCTTTTGTTCGAATCCGAGAAAACGCCGATTATTTTCGGGCAGGAATTTATGGAATGGTTCGATCTCGATCCGGCCGCGGACCCAAGTGATATGATCATCGAGTTCGAAAGCCATGAAGCGGACATCTACGTCGGCGTGAAGATCAAAACCGCCGGTTTCATCCTGGAAACCGACAAGGCACGCATCGAGCGGTACACGGATGTCGTGAAGATTTATCCCATACCCAAATGATTCGAAAACCGATCTTTCGTTCAGGACTTATATGTCCCTGAAGTCCGCACCGAAAGCCTCGGCGGTGAAGAAATACACGTCCGTCTCCGGGTCCTTCCAGGCGTCTTCGGCCAATCCTGCTTTGTGGACGCAGCAATATGAGAGGAATTGCTCCCCGGTCCAGCCGGTTTCGTCGGCGACCTGCGGAAGGAAACAACCCGAAAGACGGCCCCGTTTGATGTAGATGCCGTCCACGCCCAGCCGGAGGCTCAATGGATCTTCCGCTCGCTTCAGTGGCGAGAGGACCGAGATTTCGATATCTAATTGCTCCAACTCGCCCGGCCCGACGGGATCGGCAAAGAATCGCGGATCGCTCGTCGCCGCGGCTTTCGCCATCTCGGCAATTAATTCGATTAAAGGACTATCCGACGTGAACTGGCCGATACACCCTCGCAGCCGGCCGCGATTCTTCAATGTCACGAAGCAGCCGCACGGGGCATTCAACGCTGGATCGTCGGAGCAGGCTTTCGGCTCCGGTGTCTTTTTAGTCACTGCTTCGACGGTGTCGCGGGCAATCTTCAGGAGTGTGTTTTTTTGCTTTTCGTCCATCACAACCCAAACATTTAGCCCCCGGTTCCACCGGGGGTTTTGAAAACATTGATAATTAATGCAGCCATTTTATCACAAGAAAGCCTCCGATCAACAGAACAACAAAGGCCAGGGAAAACCAGTTGAAATATTTTTCGATGAGCGGTCGGATTTTCTCACCTTTCCAGCCCATCAGGCCCGCCACGATGAAGAATCGCGCTGACCGGCTTATCGTCGAGGCGATCAAAAAGCCAATAAAACTGATCTTTGCCACACCGGCTGAGATCGTGCAGACCTTATAAGGCAGCGGGGTAAATCCACAGGTAAACACAATCCAGAAATCATACTCGTCATACCAGCCCTGGAACTTCGCAAAGTTGGCCTCGGTCAAACCGATGGATCCGAGATGTGCGAAAACCCACGGCCCGATGGCCTGCCACAGGAACATCCCGATGCAATAGCCGAGAATCCCGCCGAGGATCGAGGCGATCGAGCAGGCCAGCGCGAACTTCACCCACTTTTTCGGCGCGCCGAGCGCCAGCGGTCCCAGCAGAACGTCCGGCGGGACGGGAAAAAAGCTGGACTCGGCAAAGCTCAAGATAAACAACGCCGTCGTGCCGTGTTTGGTGTGGGCAAAATGAATCACCCAATCGTACAAACGCCGGTGCCAATGCCACCAGGCGACCTTTTCATGGCTTGCCGCCTCGTCACAAATCACCTGCGTTTCGCTCTTCGCTTCGGGATTGGATGTTTCACTATCGGTCATTCCATGTCCGCTTCTCTTGGGATCATTCAAACAAAGTCGGTCCATTGTCATTTCGTTTCCGTTCAGATTGTGCTTTGGAATGTTTGTCGTGTCCAGAGGGAAATCGGATAATCTTCGCGCCCGAGCCCGGCGAGCGTTCCGGCTCCGGCTCATCGGCGGGGATAAAAGGGATCAGTCCGAGCCGATACGCTTCTTCCTGTGCCGCGCGCGGCGCCTGGCGAATATCCATTATGAAACCATCAATCTCCAACATCCACACCAGCGGATTATCTCTAAGCAAAGCGGGCACGCACCAATCCGGATCGAGCTGGATCAGATCGAGCTCGTCGCGGATGATTTTCGATTTGCTTTGCATGGTCTGCTGCGAGATGCCGAAACCTTCGGCGATCTGAGAAGACGTCATATGCGGAGACTGGCTCGCATCCTGGAGGAAGTTGACAAAGCCCACGGCGTGGACGATCCCGCCGGCCCAGCCGGCCGGCTTGCCCCTCTCCAGCGCCGTGTCCATATCCAGAAGCTCCGCGATCATGTCTTCACACAACTCGCGATAATCTCCATCAAGATGTTTCATACAAAATGTATTGGTTAGCTCCACAATTCGATCCGCCGCTTCCCACCTCTTGTTAACCGCTGCTTCGAGATTCTCTTGAAGCGGCATCCTGCCGCATTTTTTCTTTTTTTTCTTCGTCATCCTTAAAATCTCCCTGTCGGCCCTCCGGGCGCTGATGTTTATTTCGGCTTTTTGGGGACGGAGCTAAAGGCTCCAAAAAAGAAATGATTTTTCCATTTTGATATTCCGCCAGGTCGGCACGGGCCCTCGCAGATCGAGCGTTTCGCCCGACGGTGTGAAAAACAGCCCCGGCTGATGCTCCTCAAGTTTGTCCTCGCCGATACAAAGAAAGCCGTCTTCTTTTTCGACGACGAGTTTCATACCGGCATCGCAATAGCCCAGGGCCAACACAAGACGGACGGGCAAATTTAGCTTGTATCCCTTGGCGATGAACCGATAGGTCCCCGTATAGCGTTTCCAATCGGGTTTGTAAGCCGTCGGTGTATGAACGTGTCCCTGTTCCGCCAAAATGGGTCGTGTTGTGTCTTTGCCGATAAGTTGATCCGCGGGTGGAATTCCGGAAGCGTCCTTCGCGACGATATGTTTGGCTATCAATTCATCAAGAATCTCACCGGCGATCCTGGCATTCTGCTCATCGTGGGCTGAGCTGTTGGTAAGCACGATACATCCGACGCCGTATTCGGGGTACCAGGTCATGGTCGTCAGGAAGCCGAAACCGCCCCCGTTGTGGTTGAGGTAATATGTGTCGTGCTTTTCGCCAACGGCGATCCCTAAACCATATCCTTTAGATATCTCAGGCGATGTGTACATCGTATCGACCAAACGCGCGTCCAGGAGACGCCGTCCGTCGATGAGCCCGCGATTGAGGTGGAACTGTACGAAACGAGCACATTCGGCGGCGCTGGTATAAACACCCCCGGCGGCGACCATCGGGATCGCGACCGGGACTTTTTGGATGAACGGCATATGCCCGAGCGCCCGGTCGGCGCCTTGCTCGACAAAGTCATAGTCAATTGAGCTGGTCGGCATGCCCAGCGGATCGAAGATTTTGTGCTTGAAGTATTCGGCGATAGACATGCCGGATCGGACTTGCACGATATACGCCGCTAAATCGATCCCTAAATTGGAATAATTGTATTTGGCGCCGACCCGGCTTCTCAGCCACGTCTCCGAAATACTCAGAACGTGCTGCTCGAACGAGTCGAAACGAGTGTCCAGATTATTGCCGACGGGCGCTTCATGAGTAAAACCGGCAGTATGACTCAGCAAATGGCGCAAGGTCATTTTCTCCTGCGGATTGTCCTCCCAACAACTGTTCACCGTGAAATCCGGCAGGTACTCGGTGATAGGCGTATCCAAATCGACTAAACCATCTTGCACGGCCATCATCACGGCGGTAGCCGTGAACGTTTTCGACATGGACTGAATGCTAAACAATGTCTCCGGCGTCACGGGTTGCTTGCCCTTCCCTGTCCTCCCGAATCCCGCCGTCCACAAGATGCCACCGCGATCCACGACCGCAAGGGACAAACCGGGTATCTTGTGTTCAACCATCCTTTCCAGTATGGAAGCGCTGTATTTCTCGAACACTTCCCGGTATGCCGGATCGATCCCCGTCGGCCGGCGGAATTCCCTCTGTAGCTTCACCGACGGCGCGCATCCAATGACAGTGAAGGCAAGCACAACGACTATCAGAACAACGAACGCCGTATCATTGCGGTAGGGACAGGCCCCTGTGCCTGTCCTGAGCGACCACATGAGATCACCCCTACGATAACCGACCTCCGTCATCCGTCTTCTGTTTTCTGTCGTCTGTTTTCTGCCCTTTATCATTAGCAAACGTCCCTGCCGGCCCACCGGCCGTAAACAACACCGCAAACCGCGTTACCAACGCACCCAACAAAACATACCCTAAAATCACCTGCATTGTAAGCAAAATATGCCCCCAGATACTCTGAGCATTGGCATACATATCTCCGAATCCGAGCGTTGTCATAGTAACGAAAGAGAAGTATATTGTCCGGAAAGGGACTATCCAGCATGGCACTGTCTCTTCCTTCACTTCAAATAAGTTGCTTATAATACCAGGTGGACTTACGAGCGCGCTAAGGTAATAAATTCCAGCAAATACGAGAGCAAAACCCATAAACCAAGCTGCGATTCTTCCCGTACTCTTACCATAGTCACTCATTCGCCAGAAAGTACGGACCAATGCTTTCTTCAAAAAACGTTTCCATTTCGGTGGTTTTCGTTTATGCTCAGTATCATTGTAATGCCAATCAAGACAATTTTCCAAGTTATCGTACCATTTGCCCCAACCAAGCCGCCGGATGTTGTATTCTATAAGCTGCTTTAAGCGTGGCTCGACACATGCATTATCCAAGGCAACACCTGTGAAGTCTGTGCGATTATCCACCTCACAACTTGCCAGTAGCGTTCTACCGTCGACCTGAGCCGCCCTAAACCGTGTGTTCTGAAGATGAGCTTCGTAGAAGTCAGCGCCCTCCAAATGTGCTCGCCACAAATCCGTGCCTTCCAGATGAGCACGCCAAAGGTCTGCGCCTACAAGATAGGCCCGCAAATTAGCCTTTCTTACATAAGAATCCTGCAAACACGCTTCTTCTAAATGGGCCCTACTAAAGTTTGCCTTATCAAGTTGAGCACCTCTCAAGTTCACGTGTTTCAAATGGACCGTTACGCTGAATACGTGTCTGTCAATCCGGGTGCGATCCTCATAGTTCGCTGTGTTCAGCAACACCCCCTTGAGAAACTTTTCAGAGAGATCGGCACCTTCCAAAAAAACATCCTCGTCAGGATTCTTCTTACGCCATTCATTCCACTCTGTGATATTCTTCTCTTTCGAACAGCGCAGTAACATTTCATACTGATCCTGGTCGCAACGCAATCCCTTTTTGATAAGCTTGGGATCGTACCTTCGCTCCCCTTTTGGTTTTTCATTTTGTGGGTTTGGTTCGGTCATTTGTTTTGCCTTTTCGATTTATTTGCTTGTTGGTGAGGCGAGCCCCACTTTACTGCGGCAACTTGTTATTTGTAAGGTTGTCATGCTGAACGAAGTGAAGCCTCTGGGATTGGATCGGGCAATTGAGATTCTTCACTGCGCTACGCTACGTTCAGAATGACAAATCAGCTATAATCGTCTCTTTCATCGATCAATAAAACACCCGCAGTGGGGCTATTATAGACGCATCTTTCGGGAGTACATAGTGTTAAATCCTGAATGCGAATAACCCTCCCCATTTCGATCAACGACAATCGGGATGAGGCTGCCACCCGGTTGTCATTCCGACGGGAGTCCGCCTGAGGCGGACGAAGTGGAGGAATCTATTCTGAATAGATCTCTCCGTTCCGCTTTCGGCTGGGAATAAGAAGATAGATCCGTATTTCGTCAGTCGTATGTGGTATGGCGCATATAGACTCCGCATTTCCTTAGGGACACGGGCGGTAGGTGCAACTCCATGTGATTGCCCGGGGCAGGCACAGGGGCCTGCCCCTACTATTCACCAACGGCTATTAACCATTAACGATGTCCTATCGGCAGGCGGCGATGTATGTGCTGAGGGTTCTGATATTAGTGATGAACGCTCCGGTGGTGATGACCCGTGTGACGGTGCCGTCTTCATCAGCGCGTCGAAGTCCGCCAGTCTCGACCCAGCGGCCTTTTTCGTCCAGGGCATCAATGACCGACCTGGCGCGATCTGTCAAAGCCCGGCTTGGAGCGGGGCGGGCCTGCTCGCGATTCGCGGGCGAGGCGCCCTCGACGCGAGTATCCCGCAGTCGCTCGTATTCGCGGGCGATGCTTTCGATGCCGTAGCCGGCCTTGAAGCTGTAGTGCGTGGGCATGTCGGCGTCGCTGTAGGTTAGCTTGTAATCTTCCCGCGTGAAGTAGAGCGGCTTGTTCGTCTTGAGCTCGTAGAACCGGGCCAATCGACCGTCCGGCAGCCGGGACCGGCGGAAGTATTCAATAGCTCGCGGCAGCGGTTCGAGGTATTTCTTCTTGCCCGTCGCGCGATAAAGCACGAGCAGGGTCCGCATAACGCCCTGGGATTCCCCGCCGGTGACAGAAGCCGGCTCGAACTTTCGCGCCCAGGCCGGGTGCATGTCCGCATCGTATTGCTGCGCCCAGGCCGGCTGCGGCTCGGGCATTTGAGCCAGAATGATGAAATCGCCGGCCTTTTCCGCCGAGGCCTGGTATCGCTGGTCATTATAGATATTGAACGCCTCTAACATAATCTCTATCGCGTCGGCGATGCTGCTGTCGTTGAACGTGTAGTAGCTTCGGTAATCCTTTTTCGGGTAGGTCCACGACCACGAGTCGGGATAGCTCGCTTTCCTGACCGGGAACTTAGCCGGGTCGGGCGGCGCATCGAATCGCTGAGGCCAGGCGCCGTTGGGATACTGGACGTCGAGCAGGGTTTGGAGCGCAAACTGCACGGCTTCATGGATTTTCGCATCTTTGAAATCCAGTATCCGGTCGATTCGCATCAGGAACCGAACGGCCGATTGCGTCGTGTTATCGTCTAACGTGCTGGTGTTGCGGGCGTTTTCCCTCTGAGAATCGACGCGGTAGGCGTAGCGTTTTCGCTTTTCGGGATCGAACTCGATGCGATAATCCCAGCCGCCGGAGCGCAATTGGCCCTGGACCAGGGCGTATGCGGTGTCTGTAGCCGCGCTGAGATAATATGCGTCGCCGGTGGCCTCGTAGGCTTCGAGAAAAACCATGCCGACCGACGGCGTGCCCGGTGGCTGGACCCAGACCATCGTGTCGGTGGCCGTGCCTTCTCCTTCCCGCTTGGTCAAATCTTCGCTATAGCGCCACAGGTAACCGCCCTCGGTGGCCACCTCCGTACGGAAAAAATGGGCAGCCCGGCGCATAGCTTGTTCGGCTTGTTCTTTCAGTGCGGCTTCGCCGGCTGGTGCTGCGCACGTCAACATGCTTATCACAGCAACGGCAACTATCGTGCGGTACATCATAGAGGTCTTTCCTTTCATTCCCCTGTCACCTAATTCACAAGAGGAGATTATACATCGAGGTTCTGGACTTCGAGAGCGTGGTCGCGGATGAAATTACGTCGTTTCTCGACGTCGCCGCCCATGAGGATGCTGAAGAGCCGGTCGGCCTCGCCGGCGTCGTCGAGCTTGACGCTCAGCAGCGTTCGCGACTCGGGATTCATCGTCGTATCCCATAACTGATCGGCGTTCATCTCGCCCAGGCCTTTGAAACGTTTGATCTCGATGCCCTTGCCGCCGATCTGCCGGATGCCGGAGCAGACTTCGCCGAGCGAGGCGATCTCGTACGTGTCCTCACCGTGGATGAGCTGGAACTTGGTCGGCAGGGCCTCGCCTGAGACGGCCTTGGCCGGCTTCAGGAGGAAATCCCGCAAATCCAGGCCGAGCCGCGCCTTGAGCTGCTCGTCGATCTGATTGATCCGGTCCACTTCGTGCAGCTCTTCAGTGACAACGGCCTCTTCCTCTTCACCTTCGGCTAAGTCTCTGGCCCGCTCCTTAAGCTCGTCCACCCGCTTTTCGTATTCCTCCCGATCGTAATAAATTTCATTCTCGTTTTCGGTGCGAATACGAAACTGGGGCAGGCCCCCTTTTTCGGGATTATAATACGAACTCACGAATGCGGAGAACTCGATGCCGCGCCGGTTCAGAACGGCGATAATGCGTTCGGCTTCGGCCAGGACTTTCACGAGTTCATCTATTTCTTTCCCGGAAACACGCGATTCAGCACTCGTCTCTTTGCCGTTTCGGACGAGTAGCTCCGTTCCTTCCAGACCGCGGGTAATCATCCGCTTGCGCATTTGATTCTCACTGAGTATGTACTCGGATTTCTTTCGGCCCTTGACCTTCACTTCGTACAACGGCGGCTGGGCAATGTAGATCATACTTTCCGAGAATAACTGCGGCATCTGCCTGAAGAAAAACGTCAGCAATAGCGTTCGGATGTGCGCGCCATCGACGTCGGCGTCGGTCATCAGAATGACCTTTCCGTATCGGCACCTGCCCAAATCGAATTCGTCGAGACCAATGCCGGTGCCCAGGGCGCTGATGATCGTCCGAATCTCGTCGTGCGCCAGCATCTTTTCGAGGCGGGCCTTTTCCACGTTGAGAATCTTGCCTTTTAACGGAAGGATCGCCTGAATATTCCGATCCCGGCCCGCCTTGGCCGAGCCGCCCGCCGAGTCGCCCTCGACGATGAACACCTCGGTCGTGGCTTTTTCCTTGCTCGAGCAGTCCCACAGTTTGCCGGGCAGGTTGGCGGTGCTCAGCGCGCCTTTTCGCCGGGTCAGTTCGCGGGCCTTTCTGGCGGCTTCTCTGGCCGCGGCGGCCTGGATCGCCTTGTTCAAAATGCGTTTGGCTTCGGCGGGGTGCTCCTCAAGATAATGGCCCAACTGGTCGTTCACCGTCGTTTCCACGAAGCTGCCGACTTCGGGATTGGTCAGGCGAACTTTCGTTTGAGCCTCGAAGTGCGGATCGGCGAGCTTGACCGCAACCACGGCCGTCAAGCCCTCGCGCAGGTCGTCGCCGGTGGTCGCCTGACCTTCCTTGAGCAGGTTGTTGCTCCGGGCGTAAAAATTCATCGTCCGCGTCAGGGCGGTTCTGTAGCCCGACAGGTGTGTGCCGCCGTCAATGTTGCGGATGTTGTTGGCGAAGACCAGCACGTTCTCGTTATAGCCGTCGTTGTACTGCATCGCCACTTCGCAACTCAACATCGCGCCGGGATCTTCCCTGGCTAAGTAAATCACATCTTTGTGCAGGGTTTCTTTGCCTTCGTTCAGGTGCTTGACGAACGCTCGAATCCCTTCGTCGAACTTGAAGACTTCTTTTTTCTCGTTCCTATCGTCCCGGAAGGTAATCTGTATGCCGCCGTTGAGATAGGCTAATTCCCTGATGCGTTTGAGCAGCGTATCGTAGGCAAACTCGGTGTCGCCGAAGATCTCTGCATCGGGCTTGAAGGCGATTTTTGTGCCGCGTTTCGTCGTGGGCCCGATTTCCTTCGTTGCGCTTTTGGCGACACCTCGGGCGCATTCGAAATGATAGTGTTTTTCGTCGCGATAGACGTCGGCTTCGAGCCACTCGCTCAAAGCGTTCACAACGCTGACCCCGACGCCGTGCAATCCGCCGGCCACCTTGTAGCTCTCGCTGTCGAACTTGCCGCCGGCATGGAGGGTCGTGAGCACGACCTCCAGGGCGCTCATCTTCGCCTCTTTGTGCATCTCGACGGGTATGCCCCGTCCGTTATCCTCGACCACACAACTACCGTCGGGATGGATGTGCACGTTGATGTTGTCGCAATAGCCCGCCAGGGCCTCGTCGATGGAATTATCCAGCACTTCATAGACCAAGTGGTGGAGCCCCCCGCTGCCGCGGTCGCCGATATACATGTCCGGCCGCTTGCGCACCGCCTCCAGCCCCCCGAGGATTTTGATATTGCTGGCGTCGTATTTGTGTTCCTTCATATTGGTTCTCTTTGTTCTTATTCTGTGTCAAGAGCCATGAAAAATCGAAAAAGGGGATTTCTTCTTTTCAAAAGTATGCCTAACTTCAATTCTTCATAGCTCGTATCACGTTACCCTGCACTTGATCTTTGTCAGTCGTACTCTCGGACATTGCCGCTGCAGTTCAGCTAAAAGCTCCGAACTGCACGTCTGCAATTCGTACACATAGGATGGCGAATCCACCTTTACGTCCAACTGGCCGCCGGAGAGGCCGACGATTTCGCAATGTTGCTGAAGCCCGGCCGGGAGCAATTCGCTCCAGACTTCATCGACCTGACTGAACTTGGCCTGTTGCGGCGAAATCCGTTCGTCCAAAAGTTTCTGAGCCACTTGGCCCAAATTGACGGCGCCGTATCTTTTCCGTCGTCTCCGGTAATCGAGGGTATTTTGTATTTGTTCGATCTCGTCCATCATACACCGTCCATGGAAACGGCCACCCTCTTGCGTTCGAGCAGGGATTCGTTATCCCAGGTTGATCGGCATCAGGACGTAGAGGAACGTCGTGCCGCTCTTGATCAGGCCCGGCCGGTCCGACTGGCCCAACTCCAGGTCGAACTCCGGCGACGTGATGACACGCAGAACGTCCAGCAAGAATTGCGGATTGAAACCGATCTCAATGGGCTCGCCTTTATAGCTAATGGGCATATCCACCTGCGCATCGCCGGTCTCCGGCGCCCGGCCGGAGAAGATGAGCTTGTCCTTTTGCACTGCAAGTTTAATCCCCCTCGATTCCTCGCTTGTTAAAAGGGAGGCCCGGCGAACCGCGCTGAGCGTCGCCTCGGTCGAGAGCGTCAGCTTCTTATCGTAATCGGTCGGGATGATATCTTCGTATTTCGGGAAGTTGCCCTCGACCAGGTTCGAGCTGATCACGACATTGGCACAGCTCATCAGGATTTGATTGTCAACGAGCTTGACCGCGACGGTATCTTTCTCGCCGGCGCCGATCTTATCCAGCAAACCCATCGCCTTGGCCGGGACGATGAGGTTCTCGGGCGGCTTCTCCTTCGGCGCTGCGGCCAGACTAACCCGGCTGCGCGCCAGCCGCCGCCCGTCCGTAGCGACCAGCATGAGCTTCTTGTCCTTGAATTCCCACAGCACGCCGTTAATGGCATACCGGCTGCTCTCCCGCGCCGTCGCAAACAGACTCTGCTCGATACCCGCCTGGAGATTATTGAGCGGGACCTTAATTTCGCCGGTGCCCTCGAAATCCGGGACGATGGGGTACTGGCCCGGCTCGTGACCGTAAATTGTATAATGGCTGTCGGCGCCTTTGATCTCGCAGGCAGTCTCGGTGCTCTCCAGAACCAGAACCTCATCGACGCTCTCGCGAACGATGGCCGCAAGGCGGTCGGCCGGGACGATGATTTCGCCCGGTTTATCGACCTGCACCTCGGAGATCAGGTAGTTGAGGCCGACCTCCAGGTCCGTCGCGCACATGCGAACCTCTTTTTCTTCAGCGACGATTTGCACGCAGCGAAGGATCGGCTTCGGGGTCCGGCTGGGCACGACCGACGTCAGCAATCCCAGGGCCTCGGCGAGGGCGGAACGATTAAAATTTGCCTTCATAATAAACCTCTGTGCTTAATTGCCAAAAGGGTCAAAATATCCGACTTTTTACGCCAAAATCTTAGCACCGTACTCTACACCAAAGCCGCCTTCTTGGCAACTTTTTTTCCGCAAAAAAAAACGCTTTTCAGACACGCTATTCGCGCCTTATGACAATTGGGTCGCATGCGCAAGGCACACCCTGTCCGATTCGACGGCGTCCGGCGCGCGAATCGGCGGCAGGCCCGTCCCGAGCGGAGCAGAGGGAATGCCCGCGACACGTTAGCGGAATATGCCCTCGGCATCAAGGCGTTCACCGCACACCGTTTCGTGTCCGGATCGATGTTGCGGTTGATTTTTACGGAGAATTTACTTTGGGATTTGTCAACCTTGGGGCTACGATAGACGTCTGTACGAGTAGCTGGAGTCAGAGTCATAGCCGAACTGGAAATGGAAACGTCGGATAACAGTCTAATAGAGGCCCATCGCCGGGGCGATCAAGACGCCTTCGGCGAGCTGGTCCGTCGCTACGGGGACGGCGTGTTGGGGTATTTAGTGAAAATGAGCCGGAATCGCGAACAAGCCGAAGACCTTTTTCAGGAAACGTTCAAGCGCGTGCACGAAAAGGCCCATACCTTTCGCGGCTCGCATTTCAAGAGCTGGCTGTTCCGGATCGCCACGCACGTCGCCATCGACGGCCTTCGCAAACGCAAGCGACGACAGGCCGTCTCGCTCAATCAGCCGCTCGATTGTCCTGATGGCGACAACTGTGAATCGCTGGAGGCTGTAGCCGTGGCGGACGACTCGTGCGACCCGTCCCAAGAGGCGGAGCGGGCCGAGCAGGTCGAAAAGGTCCGAGAAGCGGTGGCCTCCCTGCCGGACCGGCAACGGGCGACGCTGATTCTGGCGTATTATCAGCAGCTTAGCTACCGCGAAGTGGCGGCGATGCTCGGCTGCTCGATAGGGACGGTGAAAACGCAGATGTACCGGGCGCTGAGGACCTTGGCGGAGCGGTTACCTGATGTGACGGGGGTTGTAGAATGAAACGTCATTTGACAGAGAAAGAGCTGATCGAATACCGGTTCAAACTGGCCTCGGCCGAGCAGGACGCCGCGAGCGCCGAGCACGTAGCCGGGTGCGCCGAGTGCCGGGGGCGTCTGGAGAAGCTGGACCGCAAATTCGCCGCGCTGGATTTGCTAAAGGAAGACGTCCACGCCTCTGAGGGGCTGATCGCCCAGGTCGTGGAACAGACGAAAGGACCGGCGAAGGCGAAAGTGGTCCCGTTCTACACGCTAAGGTGGATCGGGGCTGTAGCCGCGGTGTTGGTTATTGGATTCATGATGTTCATGGGGGGCTTAACGGAAGAGGAGCCGACGCGTTTTAAAACGATGGAGAAACAGGACGTTGCGGATTCAGCAAGGCGATCCGGGCGACCCGACGAAGTACCGGTCGAGTCGAAGGAACATTTGGCGCCTGCGAGCGTGCCGAAACCGGATTCGCGTGTAGCTATGGTGCCCAAGGGAAAAGGTGGGGGGGAAACGATTGTCGATTCGGATTTGGAAGAGCTCAGCACGAGAATGTATGCCTTTGACGCCTCGTCGGGCAAGGGGGTAGTCAGCGGGATTTTGCAGCCGACGGAACCTGTCGATGCTGCAGGTGATTCCGAGAAGGAATTCATTCCGGAGCAGGCGCCTTTTGCTCCGGCCAGTGCGATTGAATTAGTGACACTGCCCCGGCGGGACAGCGTGCAATTGACGATCTATAATACCTCTGATTTGGATAGCATTGCGAATGAAGTAGCGGTTGAGGAAAGCCATGAACGGGATATCAGAGAAAATCGTGGGCCGCAAAGACCGCCGACGATTGTTTCGGATAGTCTGACGCTGGTGCGGGAGCGTCGGAACCTGACGCTGAAGAGGGGCTGGAACTGGCTGCAATTTATGTGGGCCAATACGTTGATCGATCCGACGTCGCTGTCTCTGGAACCGCTGGAGCAGGCGGACAAGATCGACATCCAGCAGTTGGTGTTTCCAGCGAGGCTGCGGGAGCTTGGCCGCTGGCTCATTCGTTCGGAGATCAGCGGCCAGGTACCGTTCGAGCTTACATACTTCACGAGCGGGCTATCCTGGCGGGCGTTTTATATGGGCACGCTCTTGCAGGATGAAAAGTCGATGCACCTGTCCGGCTACGTGCGTCTCGCCAACCACTCCGGCGAGGATTACGAGAACGCACAAACGCGCCTCGTCGTCGGCAAGGTCCATCTGCTCGATCAGATCGCCCTTTTAGCACAACGACAATATCCGTACGACAGGCCGGGATTAAGTTTCGGAAAGGGCTTTGATTTCGACGGCGATAGTGTGGGAGTTGCAGTAATCACAAACGGAGCTTGGTGGCGTGGCGGCATGGGAGGCATGGGGGGAATGGGCGGCGGAATGATGGGGGGCATGATGCCTAAAGAAATCAGGAAGGAAGGTCTCAGCGAATACTTCCTTTATACGATCGAGGGCACGGAGACGATTCCGAACGAATGGGGCAAAAGGTTGCTATCGTTCGAGGCGGACGACATCGACGTGGAGAGTTTGTATAAGTACGACGAGGAGCACTGGGGGCGTGAGGCGATCCGGTTCATCAAATTCTCCAACGACGAAGAGCACAACTTAGGCGATACCCCGATTCCGAACGGCACGATCCGGATTTATGGCCGGGCCGATGCGCAGGGATTGTTGTCGTATGTCGGCGGCACGGAGGTTAAATATATCCCGGTGGATGAAGAGATCGAACTAAATCTCGGCCCGGCCAGGCTCGTCGAAATCGAACCGAAACTCATGGACTTCAAGACGGACAACTACGTCTTCGACAGACGAGGCAACGTCTCGGGCTGGGACGAGATACGCACCTGGAAGATCGAGATGACCAATACGCGAACGCTGCCCGTTGAGGTCGAGATCACCCGCGGATTCGAAACACCGTACTGGACGCTGCAAAGCGACGCGCCCTATAAGAAACACGACGCGACGCACGCCCGTTTTGAAGTCAGCCTGGAGCCGCGAAGCAAGCGAGCAATCGAATATGCGGTCACAACTTGTCATGGCGAACGCGAGCAAACGCTAACGCAATAGTTGGAAGTTGATGTCTTGTACTTAATAGCACGCAAATTGACGGATAGATTGAAAAAGGGTGGCAGCCTCAAAGTCGCAGACTTTGGGGATGGTCGGGGGAGAAGCCATCCCCACACGTGGCATGGGCTTGCAGCCCATGAATACACGGCCAAGATGGCCGTGCCACCTTCCTTGAGGCTGCCACCCAGTCGCAATCTGCCATTCCCGCGAAAGCGGGAATCCATTTGATTTGTTGCGTTTTATGGTTCCCTGCTTTCGCAGGGATGACAATGTGAACCGTTCAATTTGAATTGAGTTATTTACATCAGTAAGTCGATAACATTTGATATAGTGTAACCAAAAATGCCAGAAAATGTGAAAGTGAATAAGGAGACAACAAATGAATACGAAAACAAGATCAATCATTGCACTGCTTGTGATGGTGAGCATCGGTTCGGCGGCGTTCGGTCGGATCAAGCTGGTCGCGCTGCCCGAGCGGGGGGCGACGGTGATTCGCCTGGATAATCCGCAGGCGACGCTGATCGAGGAAGAACGCGTATTGACGCTTCAGAAGGGACTGAACCAGGTGGACTTCTCGTGGAAGGGCGTTTCGATCGATTCCGACTCGATCCGCCTGCGCGTCCTCGACCATCCGGACCAGGTCACGCTCTTGAGCGTGAGTTATCCACCGAACGAAGCGGCGCTCGTCTGGGATATCAGCAGTAGCGGCGACTACGCCGAGACGGTGCGCATCAGCTACCTTCTGAGCAATATCGACCGGCTGATTACCTACAAGGCCATCGCCGACAAGGCCGAAACCTACGTCGATCTCAAGAGCTACCTCGTATTGCGAAACTTCTCCGGCGAGGATTTCGACAAGGCCCGCGTGCTGCTCGATTACGGCGAGGCCTTCGAGCAGGGCATCGACCATGAGGAGACCAAGCAGATGCTGTTCCTCAAGGCCGACAAGGTGCCGATCACGAAGATCTGGAAATTCGACGCCGCGACGCTCCCGTGGGACCCGGAGAAATTAGATAACCAGAACGTAGGGATACCCGTCAGCTATCGCATCGTCAACGATACCAAGAGCGGCCTGGGCAAGTTCTCTTTGTGGGGTGGCAAGGCGCGCCTGTTCCAGGACGATGGTCGCGAGAGTACGATCTTTCTGGGTGAAGATCGCTCGGCGCTCGTCCCGGTCGGCGAGAAGATGGAGCTATATATCGGCGATAGTCGCGACATCGTTGTGACCCAGCGGAAAATGCGCGAGGACCGCGTCATTACGCATAAGAACAAAAGGGGCGATCCCGTCCTGTACGATACGAACGAGGAAATCGTCGCCAAGATCGAGAATTTCAAGGACGGCCCCGCGGTCTTAACGATGATCCAGCACATCCCCGGCCAGTGGGACATGGAAACGTGCAACATGGAATACAAAAAGAAGGACGCCTCGACGCTCGAGTTCGAGATCAATCTGCCCGCCCGCACCGAGGACGGCCCGGCGGTGAAGGAATTAAAAATGTATTACCATCGCCGCAACGTTCGGCCGTAGGTCAACAGAAGACGGAGAACAGAGGACAGAAAACAGAATTTAAGGAACGGTAAAATGAAACGTATTATCATTCTGTTACTGATCGTTGTTACGATAGCGGGCACGGTCCAGGCAAAGGTCGATTTGGTGACGTTACCTTCACGGGATACGGTGCAGATCACGATCTACAACTCGGCGGATTTGACTTTAGTGCGCGAGAGCCGGGCGTTGACGCTCAAGAACGGTGAAAACAAACTGCAATTTTCCTGGGCCAACACGCTGATCGATCCAACCAGTCTGGAGATGCTGCCGAAAGCCAATGCGGACAAAATCGACATCGCCGATTTGACCTATCCGCCGAGAGTCACAAATCTGGGTCTGTGGACTATCGAAAGCGGTGTCAGCGGGAAAGTCCCCGTGGAGATTTCGTATCTGACCAGCGGTCTGTCGTGGCGGGCATTTTACATGGGCACGCTCACGGAAGATGAGGAAACGATGCGGCTCCAGGGCTACGTCGTGGTCACGAACAACTCCGGCGAGGATTACGAAAACGCCCAGACGCGTTTAATCGTCGGCAAGGTGCATATCCTCGACGAGATCGCAGCTCTGGCCCGGCAACAGTACCCCTACGGTCGGCCGGGACCGATACCACCGGCCGCGCCGACAATGCCGGCTCCCACTGCGATGCCGACCCGGGCCAAACGAGAAGTAGCATTTTTTGCAAAAGCGATGGAGGCCGCCGAGCCGAAGAAGATCGCGAAAGAGGGTCTCAGCGAGTATTTCCTCTATACGATCGAAGGCACGGAGACGATCCCTACGGGCTTTTCGAAACGGCTGCCGAGCTTCGACGTGGCCGATGTGCCGGTTGTGAATCTCTATAAATATGAACAAGAGCGCTATGGGCCGAGTGTCTTGCGCTTTCTAAGCTTTAAAAACGACGAAGAGCATGAACTCGGTGAAACGCCCATCCCCGGCGGGATGCTGAAGGTTTACAGGAACGCCGGGACGAACGGGCACCTATCCTACACGGGCCAATCGTCATTTAAATACATCCCCGTGGACGAGGACGTAGAGCTGAACCTCGGACCGGTGGCGAACGTCGTCGTCGAGCCAAAGCTCATGGACTTCAAGACGGAAAACTACCGGTTCGATAGTCGGCGCAATATCTCCGGCTGGGATGAGATTCGCACGTTCAAAATCGAGATCAAGAACACACGCGATATTCCCGTCAAAGTCGAAATCAAACGCAACTTCAATACCCAATACTGGAAGCTTACCAACAGCGGCGATTTCGGCCAATTCGAGAAAGTGGACCTGAAGACGGTGAAATACACGCTGGCCCTAAAACCGAGATCGACCCAGTCGTTCGAGTATATGCTGAGGACATACCATGGGACCCGGGAAGAAAATTGGCGACTGTAAATGAGCGGAGAATTGATAAGATGAAACGTATAACCGTTTTATTGGTGGTGATATTCGCGACAGCCGATGCCGCTTTGGCAAAGGTCGATTTGGTGACGTTGCCTTCGCGGGATACGGTGCAGATGACGATCTATAACTCTGCGGACTTGACGTTAGTGCGCGAGAGCAGGGCGTTAACGCTCAAGACCGGCGCGAACAAGCTGCAATTCTCATGGGCCAATACGCTGATCGATCCGACGAGCCTGGAGATGCTGCCTAAGGCCCATGCGGACAAGATCGATATCGCCGATTTGACCTACCCGCCCAGAGTCACGAATCTGGGGTTGTGGAATATCGAGAGCGAAGTTAGCGGCAAAGCACCGGTCGAGATTTCGTATCTGACCAGCGGTCTGTCATGGCGGGCCTTTTATATGGGAACGCTTACGGAAGACGAAAAGACAATGAGGCTCCAGGGCTACGTTGTCGTCACCAACAACTCCGGCGAAGATTATGAAAATGCGCAAACCCGCCTGATCGTCGGAAAAGTGCATATTCTCGACGAGATCGCCGCACTGGCCCGGCGGCAATACCCCTATGGCCGGCCGGAACCGGAGATCTTTTTAGGAGCCCGATTCTCTCGAATGGATGAATCCCGTTCTGGCCGTAGAGCGAGGGGAGTGATGGAGAAAATGGATACCTATGAATATGCCATGGAAATGCCGGGCAAACCGAAGGAAATTGTAAAAGAGGGACTGAGTGAATATTTCCTCTATACAATCGAAGGCACGGAGACAATCCCCACGGGTTTTTCAAAACGGCTGCCGAGCTTCGATGTGGACGACGTACCGGTTGTGAATCTCTATAAATACGAACAAGAGCGCTATGGGCCGAGTGTCTTGCGCTTTCTAAGCTTTAAAAACGACGAAGAGCATGAACTCGGCCAGACGCCCATCCCCGGCGGGATGCTGAAGGTTTACAGGGACGTGGGTACGAATGGGCACCTATCCTACACGGGCCAATCGTCATTCAAGTATATCCCTGTGGACGAGGACGTCGAGCTAAACCTTGGGCCGGTCGCGAACGTGGTTGTCGAGCCGAAACTTATGGACTTCAAGACGGAAAATTATCAATTCGAACGACGCGGCAATATCTCCGGCTGGGATGAAATTCGAACGTTCAAGATCGAAATCAAGAACACGCGCGAGATTCCCGTCAAGATCGAGATCAAGCGTAACTTCAATACACAATACTGGAAGCTCGCCAACAATGGCGATTTCGGGGATTTTGAGAAAGTGGACCTGAATACGGTGAAGTACACACAGGTCTTGGAACCACGATCGGCCAGGTCATTCGAATATGTACTGAGGACATACCACGGTGCCAGAGAGGGAGATTGGCGGCCGTAGATAAAAAAGAGGACAAGTAAGATGAAACATATTGTAGTTTTATGGCTGATAATTTTTGCGATAGCTGGTGCTGTCGAGGCAAAGGTTGATTTGGTGACATTGCCTTCGCGGGAAACGGTGCAGATGACGATCTATAACTCGGCGGATTTAACGTTGGTGCGAGAGAGCCGGGCGCTAACGCTTAAGAACGGCACGAACAAGCTGCAATTCTCATGGGCCAATACCCTCATCGATCCGACCAGCTTAGAGATGCTGCCCAAAGCCGACGCGGATAAGATCGATATCGCCGATTTGACCTATCCGCCCAGAGTCACAAACCTGGGCCTGTGGAATATCGAAAGTGAAATCAACGGCAAAGTTCCGGTCGAGATTTCGTATCTGACCAGCGGTTTGTCGTGGCGGTCCTTTTATATGGGCACGCTTACGGAAGATGAGAAAACAATGCGCCTCCAGGGCTATGTTGTCGTCACCAACAATAGCGGTGAAGATTATGAGAACGCCCAGACCCGCCTGATCGTCGGAAAAGTGCATATCCTCGACGAAATCGCCGCACTGGCTCGGCGACAGTACCCCTACGAACGACCGGGAGAAATGGAAATCCTGAGAGAAGGAATGGCATCACGTTATCGAGGCCGAAGGGCCGGCAAAAGTATGCTGGCACAGATAAACGGGCCCGTCGATGGTCTGGGACGAAAGCCCAAGGAAATCACAAAGGAAGGCTTGAGTGAGTATTTTCTCTACACGATCGAAGGCACCGAGACGATTCCCACCGGTTTCTCGAAACGGCTTCCGAGCTTCGACGTGGATAACGTGCCGGTGGTGAATCTCTACAAATACGAAGAGCAGCGATACGGACCGAGTGTCTTACGGTTCCTGAGCTTCAAGAACGACGAAGAGCACGAACTCGGGGCCACACCCATCCCCGGCGGGATGCTCAAGGTTTATAGAAACGCAGGCGAGGGACATCTGTCCTACACGGGCCAATCATCGTTTAAGTACATCCCCGTGGACGAGGACGTCGAGCTAAATCTCGGGCCGGCGGCGAACGTGGTCGTCGAGCCGAAGCTCATGGACTTCGAGACGGAAAACTACCGGTTCGACAACCGCGGTAATGTCTCCGGCTGGGACGAGATTCGCACCTTCAAAATCGAAGTCAGG
>Ga0272442_10001664_pt1 | contig 33260 bp, 18 predicted proteins | sample SSMForm2O_FD_200262 | JGI IMG/M metagenome (GOLD analysis project Ga0272442, IMG submission 200262) | Marine sediment archaeal communities from Little Sippewissett salt marsh, Falmouth, MA, United States - SSM-Form-2O | ecosystem: Environmental > Aquatic > Marine > Wetlands > Sediment ... | reverse complement strand
CGGTCATCATCGCCCGGTTGGTTTGATCGATATTGCTGGAAGTGGCATGATCCGAATCGATAAGGCCGGTCCCAAACGGCTGTGAGGGATCGTCTGTAGAATCACCGGGAGCCGTATCCGCGTGCAGAGTCACGCCCCCGATAAAAGCGGGCGCTCCCAGGGCCCGGGCCGCATTGTGGTCCGGATTGCCCCAGTCGGATTCAAAACTCGGACTCTGCGAATGGGGATGATACCATGAATAGTAAGCGCGGTATTGAAAATCAGGATCGTTCGGATCTTTGCCGATGACCCGGTTTACGGTGTTCGAACCCCAGCTCGAATTGCCGGACACTTCCCACCCTCCAAGATGAGAGGTAAATCCCGGCGCGTACCGTTCCTGAAGATGAAAAATCACACCCTCCAGTTTCTGTGGGGCAGTGGTGCCTTCCAAATCGATAATGCCGGTGTTCTTGATCACATAATCGAAAATGAAATAATTGTCATGATACTGCTGGCTGAATCCGTAGATCTTTCGGGTGATGGTCAGCCCAAGGCGTGTGTGAAGCACGGTGACCACCATGCGGTCCGCTTTCATATTCTCATCATATTCATCTACCTTGTCATGAATAATATTGTCCGAAGCCGGCATATCATCCACAAATACAGTGGGGGCCTTGAACTTGCCCACCATCTTGAACACTTCCGGCATGGTCAGCGTGGTCACATCCGCAAAACGATTCCCGGCACTGATCACTTTCTCTGTATAGGTTTTTCCGTCTACCGGATCATTGAAATTTTTACATCCGATCCAGAGCCCTTTGGAGCAGACCCGGTCCTGAAATTCAAACTGGGCATCCCAGTAAAACTGATCGGCCTGGTCAAATTCCTGGCAGCAGGCTCTGCCCCTGCGCCCGTACTCCACTTCAGCTCCGCAATTCGAAAACCAGCTTTGCAGGGATCCGACATGAATCCACTTGATTTTATGAGATCCGGTCACTTCTTGCCCCTGAACAGCAGTCAGGCTTATCAGAAAGAGCAGGGCACCGGCCACCAGTTTATCATGTAAATGCCTGTATACTTTCATATATAACCTCTCTCGTCTTTTTGAATGTTTATTCCAGATCAAATGATATTTCCAATCCAAAGAACCATTGCTTTGGATTCAGAAAATTAAATGAATTTTGATTGGGCATATCAATATAGGCCTTGTCTTCCAAAATTTTATTCATTCTGGCCTGATCCACAACAACCCATGCCTCTGCGTCGCTCATATACTGACAATATTGATGACTTGTCTGGTCATAATAAATCGCTCTGCTGACCGGTTCGAGGACATCATAGATATTTCCCACACGCTCGATAGGTTGATATTCAACATCCGATTTGCGGTATTCTCCCGCCTTGTCATTACCGACAATATTGTCATAATCTTCGCTTTCCGGAAGATGCAGGGATTCCATATAATAAAGAAAATCATTATAATCATAAAAACTCGCTCCGGAAAGACGTCTGAGATTGAATAGATTTTCTATCTCGCAAAAAGCGGTCAGACGGAATTTTTTAAGCGGAAAAACCTTGGAAAAACGGAGCCGCGCATCAAAATAATCTTTCACCTGAACATTATCATAAATATCGGGTTGTTTTTTGGGATTCCAGTCGATGTATTCTCCGGCTCTCCAATGATAGATGAAATTACAATTCAATCCGCTCAACGGTTTCAGACTCAAGAAGGAAGGCCCGAAATCCTGCGGTGTATGAAACATCAGGCTGACCCGGGCGTATGGTTGAGGAATCGGTTTCTTTTGATAGAGCAGCCGGGTATTATCATCATAGGTTCGCTGCTCGGAGGGATCCTCAAAAATGCTCTGTTTCCCAAAATACCCCGATGTATTGACCTGATAGGTATAATTCATAAAGCCGCTCCACCATCTCCCTCCGGTTTTTCGCAGTGAGATTTCAAAACCGCGAATATCTTCATAACTGTTGGCCTGCAGTGCTGAATAGGTAATATCTCCTTCTGCGCTGGCGTAATTCGTATAGGAATGCTGATCTGTGATATCATGATAGAAAGCAGCGACTTGAAACAAATAACTGTTCAGAAGCACATGATCATATCCCAGCTCATAAGAAACTGTTTTCGCTAACATGAGATTGGGATCGCCGTAATCGATCATGGCACCGCCCGGATTGCGTCCCACACGAAGCAATTCATCATAAGAAGGCAGCTGTTTAAAATGTCCGTAATTAAAAAAGAGTTTGGAATTTTCTGTAATGGGATGTGATATCCCCAGTCTCGGGCTTAAAGCAAAATCTGTTTCGGTTTTCTTGGCATTGTAATTCGCGTCCGGATCATAATCTGCAGTCAAGTAAGTCTTGTCGAATGGATTTTCCAGCTCGACCCATTCCATATTGGCATTGCTGAAATCCATGCGCAGACCGATATTCATGATAAATCCTTTGGTCTCCAGCTTGTCCTGCACGTAAACAGCACCCCGAATGGGGAATTGATGCTCTCTCACATGAATGAGTTTTCCCGTAAAGTAATTGGCCTGCCCGTGATTCAGATTGAGATCATTGTACACGAATTCAAATCCGGCTTTCAGCAAATGGTTAAAATTGAGCTGACTGGTCAGATCAAATTTGAGAGTTGTGGAAGAAATCCGGCTCGAATCGAGTGCTTCGGCCATGTGTCCGTCTGCGAAGAAAGTGCCGCCGATCGCATTGCCTCCCAGTGTGACAAACCCTAAGGGAAACTCGTCCACGGGATAGCCTGGAATCGGTTCATAAATGCGAGAGGTATCACGGTCTGCAATCGGACCGGTTTCATATTTTCGGGAGAGATGTTCGATCCCCACCTCGTAAAATGTCTGCGGAGACAGCATATGGGTTAATTTCAAGGCAAGTGATTGATAATCCACATCCGCGTGACTGTACCAGGCGTCTGAAAAAATCCGTCCGGCCCGCTGTTCATCGCTTACTTTTGCGATTTGATAGGGTGTTCGAACGAATTGTGTGGGATACCATCCGATCACGCCGCTGGGTCCGAATTCTGTGCCGTAATAGCGCTGATCATCGTCATTGATGACCACATTATAACTCTTGCCTTTCATGCCCGTCATCCGGAGCTTCATAGATTCAGTAAGATCCGAAACAAGCTGAAGACTTCCGTCATAATCGAGATAATCATCACGGCAAAGAGGAACCAGAAGCATCTCCCGTTCGGTCCGATAGCTGGCAAAAAATCGAAGATCTCCCAGATAATCGCCGACCAGCGGAATGGGGCCGCCCAGGCCGGCGTCGATATTATAGTCAGGCTGATCCGTAATCGGTTGTCTGCGGTGTTCCCACAGAAATAACTGCTGGCATGCTTCAGGTGTTAAATCATCATCAGGATTGTCATTGGTGAACAGATCATCGGATACCTGGTTCCAGCCCTTGAAATCGGCATATTGTATATATTCATACTCATCCCATTCACCGTCTTTGGTACCGGTCCAGCAGACAGCATCATCCACAAACGGCTTGATCCACATCGACTCCTCACTGAAAGGAGACGGACCGAAATGCTTGGCAGCCGGCGGGCTGTACTTGACCGTGGCGCTGCCATGATAATTTGATTTGCTTCCTTCCTTGGTTACAATATTCACGATTCCGGATCGCACCTGCCCGTATTCCGCATTAAATCCGCCCCGTTCAATCGAAACTTCCTGTACGGCACTCAATGCAATGCCTGTGATGGGCTGATTATTACGCGGATCGCGCATGGTGACACCGTCCACCATGAACAACGCTTCTTCAGAGCCGCCGCCTCGAATCTCCAGGCCGTCCTCCACTCCTGCATTCAATTCAACGGCTTGCTGAATATTGGATAAAGGCAATTCTGCCACCTCATCTCCTGAAAAAGCGACAACACTGGTTGCAACATCTTCCTTGATCACATTGCGGTCTGCAACGACCGTGACCGCCTCGCCTTCCAGCGCTTCCAGCTGCATGGGCACATCGACCCGGGCCGTCTGGTCAATGCGTACACGGACATCATTCAAAGTCACCTTCGCATATCCGATTACCGAAACCTGGAGCGTGTGCATACCCGGAGGCACGTGAAGAATGGTATATTGTCCGTCCATATCTGCTGCAGCTCCCAGCGTGGTTCCGGAAACAAGAATATTTGCTCCCGGCAACGGATCGCCGCTTTCTTTATCGATCACACGGCCTGCAATTTTACCGGTCGTGCCGGCCAGACTCACTTGTGCGATAAAGCAGAGGCACGCAGCGATCATAAAAACCCGAATAGTTCTATTCCAATGCATAGAATTCTCCTTATGCTTTATAAAAACCGGATGGATGAAAAAGTCCTACAGCCGCCCGTATTGAGGTGCACCATCGGCAGCCATATACAAACGATGAATCTCATACTCGGTCGGCTCTCCGATATCTCTCAGATAATAAAGTTTTGGTTCTTCTGGATCCTGGCTCCAAACCAGATCATAAATAATCGCCTGAAGCAGTCCGCCTTTGTAAAATGTATCCACCTCCCCTTCCGGAGTTCGCATCAGAATTGGATCGAGAACGCCATCGGGGCCTCCGTTTGTCGCGATATACATGACGCCATTCTCATCAAAATTGATGTCTGAAAAGAGCGCATCTGCGTATTCACCCGTATCGGCCCAATCCAGAATCAGATCAGGATCACTGACACCGCTGCCATCCGGTTGAATATCCATTTTCCAAATCCCGGCGGCGGTTGCTGTCGAGTCGTCTCCGGTATACAGCGCTGCCGCATAAACCGACTGCTCAAAAACACGGAGGGAATAAATATCATAATCTTCAAAAACACCCAGCGCTTCGGACGTCCCATCCGGATAAATGCAGAGCAGTCCGGTTTTCGTGCCCCCGGCAAAAATATTCTGATTCGCATCAAAATCAAAATACTTGATGCTTGCGGGTGCACCGCTGGCGAATTCTTCAAATGCTTTTTGCTCGCCCGATTCTGTACCTGTCAACTGAACCCGGTAGATAAAATTCCGGTCCCGTGCAAAATAAATATATCCGTCGGGTCCGCACTTCATGTCGTTCACCGTTCTGGCTTTGGTATTCGTCAGTACCGATTCAAGATCTCCAAGCGCAGTGACTCGATAGAGAACTTTTTTATTGACATGAAGATACAATGTTCCATCTGCGTCCACAGCGAGTGCATTGGGCATTCCGACATCCTTCGCCAAGCCAAGCAAACCTCCAATCGGCTCCACGGAGTAGGGTGAAAATTCCGCCTGCAAAACCGCACCCGTAACCGCGACCTTCACAGCAAAATTCTCCGCAGCCAGATTGGGACGGTATACGGTCAATTGAGTGGGCATTGCCTGCTTGATCACAACCTCGACATTGCCGAAATAAACCGTATTCCTGCTGATGTCTGATGAAAATTTTTGTCCGTTAATTACAATCTGTGAAATTCCGGCCACAGCCACACTATCCGGAGATACACTTTCGATCTCCGGTGTGGCTCCCAAATCATAATCGGGATTCCACAATGGATCCGGCCCATCATACTCGCAGGACGACATCAATAACAGAAGAGCACAGATCAGTACGATAACACTGATACATTCTCGAACTTGCTTCATAAAACCCTCCTTCTCAAATGATATTTAATGTGATATGAATATTGTCATTATGGAATGAAAAGATCATGGATCATCAATTTGGCGTCATAATAAAATCAATCATTGAGATCGTTATCAAACACCAAACATAAATTCTAATCCAAACAAGAAATCGTTATTTACAAGAGGGTGCTCTTCCCCATGAAACAAGCACCTACCTGATCAGCAGTCCGGGATGATGCAAATATGTTATTTATATATATAATAAAGATACATTATTTTGAATACAACATTTGAGTGAATAACTGTGAATTAACAGTTATAAAACGGGATTAACATCGATCAGAAAAAATTTCCTCATGCTGAATCTATTTTTTTCAGTGGATACATCGCATCGTATTAAAATTTTTAATTATTGTTCATGATTGCAGCGTATTGAATCATTTTTTTCAATTTAAAAATTATTCAATAACATGCAACTAAAAAATGAATATTAAATTAATTTTGATCTCCCGGTTAAAATCTCTACACCCAATTGATTCTGTACCGATCATTCGTAACAGAGTTTATCAATCGATTTAAAAGGAGTTCGCCGATGACTATTTCAATTATTTTTAACGTCAGGAAATTGAAATTCAATGATACACTGGGAAATCAATCCATATGCGGAAGTCAAGATACTTCAAAAACAGAAATTGATGCAGGATCTGCTTGATATTCACCTGTTTTGTTTGTAAACTCCGTTAACGAAAGAGTCTTTGTCTGAAATTATTTGTCACCTTATGGATACAGGGAAACTCAATGGCAAAACCCGGACGTGAATATATTTACGGCATCAATCCTGCTTTTGAAACCATCCGCGCAGGCAAGCGCCACGTCTATGAAGCCTGTCTGAACCGATCTGCATCCAGGCAGCCCCGCATGCGCAAACTTGCAGGTTACCTGAAGCGAATGAATATCCCAATTCAATGGGTCGATAAAGGCCGGATTATCGAACTGGCTTCAAGTAAGGACCATCAGGGGGTTGTGCTGAAAACCAAACCCTATCCTTATCATGCTTCCGGCGATCTCTGGGGACGGCCGCGTCTTTTGCTTCTGGATAATGTGGAAGACCCGCACAATGTGGGCGGCATTCTGCGAAGTGCTGAAATTTTCGGATTTCATTCAGTGTTGCTTTCTCTCAAAGGTGTACCGGAAATTTATCCCTCAGTGGTTAAAGTCTCCGCAGGCGCCACGGAATTTCTGGATATTGCAAAAGACGCATCAGCCAACGAGTATGTGAAAACCGCAAAAGAAAAAGGATATAAAATTATCGCTCTGGACGCACATGGAGAAATAGATGTTCGAAAAATCCTGCAGAAATGTCCGGACAAGATTTTGGTCGTAATCGGCGGAGAAGACAGATCCGTTGGCCAGTATATTCTGAATCAGGCGGATTTCACAGCGGCGATCCCCCAATCCGGCAGGATCAATTCGCTGAATGCCTCGGTCGCCGCCGGCATCGCACTGTTTGCATTGCAGGGTTGAGTGATTGCTCATTTTATAAGAAAGATCTGATTGACATGCTGAAGAAAAATTCGATACTGCTTATGCTGAATATCGCCATTGTCTCGCAGATCACAGCGAAGGACAACGTGATTGCTGAAAAAACGACACCCGAGGCCATTGCATCGAGGATTGAGAATATTCGCATGGGTGAACTGATCATCAAAACACAGCCGGGTTCAAATGTCCGTATTCAACAGATCAGGCATGAATTCCTTTTCGGCACAGCCATTCCCAACCATCTCGCGGAAAATTCCGAAGATCCGATGACATCGGAAGAGCGTAAAAATTTTCTGAGCATTCTGGAAGAAAATTTCAATTATGCAGTTCACGAAAATGCCATGAAATGGTACGACACGGAAAAACAGCCGGGCATCGTCGATTATTCGGTTGCTGACCGTATCTGGGAACTGATGGATTCACTGAATATTTCTATGCGGGGCCACTGCGTGTACTGGGCGAAGGATGAATTTCTCATGGACTGGCTGAAAAAACTGAACAATGATGAATTACGAATGGCTGTCAAAAACCGGGCCGTCAGCCTGATCAGTCATTTCAGCGAAAGAATTAATGAATTTGACCTGAATAACGAGATGATTCACGGCAATTTCTTCAGGCGCCGTCTGGGATATGGTATCATCAGTGAGATGGCCTGGATGGTAAAAGCGCAAAATCCGGAGGCCATACTTTACGTGAATGACTATGGCATCGTCGATGCCGGTTACAATGCAGGGCCGTATGTCGAACAAATCGCTCGTCTTCTGGCGAATGGTGTGCCCATTGACGGTATCGGCATTCAGGCGCATCGTTCGCTTTCGGGAAATATTGAAAATACACCTTATATGGTACAGAAAAACCTGGATCGATTCAGCAAATTCGACCTGCCGATTAAAATTACAGAGGCTCTTTTTGTATATAATGATGATAAAACCCGGGCCGAAGAGCTGAAAAAGCTTTTCCCCGTTTACTTTGCGTACCCGAAAGTCGAGGCGATAATCATATGGGGAATCTGGGAAAAACCGCATTGGATTCCGCACGCGGCCATGTGGAAAACGGATTTCACCCCCACCGAACAGGCAAGGGCCTATCGCGATCTGGTTTTTAACCAATGGTGGACGGATACGACTGTTCAGGCAGATAAAAATGGCGTGGCCCGGACTCGGGCATTTTACGGTGATTATATCATTACAGTCAATGGAGAATGCAGAAACATCTCTCTCAGTAAAGCGCAGGGCAAGACAGAAGTGAATTTACAACCCTAATCCTAAAGGGAGTTCTGAAATGAAAATATTAATAAAACCGGCTGATTCAATCATGTGGACGATCACCATTTCTATGACACTGACTGTGATTCTTGTGAATACAGGCCACTGCAGGCTGCTTGGTCTGCCGATTAATTTTGAAGTTCCCGCGGATCATTGTAATCAATGGAATTCCAGAAACGGCTTTCAATGGGATACGATTCATATTGGCGGCGATTCATTAAACGAGCCGGACTGCCGTCAGAAAGCCTGCGGCGCCTTTCATTTTATAAATTCCCCGATTGCCCGGGAGGGCCAGAATGTCGGCGTTCATTCCCTGGGGGCCTATTGCTACCGTTCAGAAATATCAGCGGCACATGCCCCGCGGCAGGTGAGCCTGGGTGAAAGCTGCTGGTATGGGTGGAGTATTTATATTCCGGAAACATTCGAATTCAAGGGATACGATTCGGAAAATAATGAATACGATGATTGGGTCATTGTCACTCAAATGGGTGAAAAAACACATTATCATCATCATTGCGGAGGCATTGGTCACCGTTTGACGCTTGATCAGGAATACAATGTAGATTCCCTGCAAATTGTATATACCCTGGGATATCAAAGTAATCCCTCCTCAACGCATCCGGACTCTGTCGCGTGCGAGAAATTTCTCCTGGGAAAATTCATACCCGGAAATTGGCATGATTTTGTTATATACGCCAAATGGACTGTACAGAGAGACGGATTTTTTTATTTATGGTATAATGGCAATTTGATGATAGAATACCTGGGTCCGACCTGGTTCAGGGAACAGGAGATCAATTCAGGCCCGAATTTCCAAATGGGCATGTATAAAGGCAACAAGACGCCTTTGCCATGGACCAAAGATTTGGAATTTAAAAAGGTGATTTACACCGATGCTTTTAAAATGGGTAATGATTCAAGTTCTTACGCACAAGTAGCCCCGCCGGAAGGAGAAACGAAACCCTATGAGGGATTGCCGGCCAACAATCCTCCAAGCATTAAATTGGAAGCAGAAACCAATGAAATCGTCTGGCCTGACAGTGATGTGATCATTACCAATTATTTTCATGATGATGGCAATCCTTTCTGCCCACCGCAGATCATCACAGATTGGATAAAGATCAGCGGTCCGGGCAATGTGACGTTTACCCGGTCTGATTATCAGACAACAATGACATTTGATGAAGCTGGTGTGTATGTTTTACGCTTTCGTGCAGACGACGGAGCCGGCCGGTCGAATACCGATGTCACAATCAATGTCATGAGAGAATAAGTCGATAACCGTATCGCTGATGGCAGACAATATGACTGTAACGGTTCCTTTTCATCTGAGTAAAAAAACCAGCATGATTCACACGCTGTATTCCATTTGAACCACGGAGGATACTGACAGTGAAAATAGAAACAAGAACCTTGTTCCAAAAAACAAATCATTTGAAAAATGGCATCACTCAAAGCATCACGGTACATCTTTGTTTCTGGATGACTGTTACAACTATATTCGCTCAAAATCCGATCATTATGGATCAATTTACAGCCGATCCGTCTGCCCGGGTGTTTGAAGGAAAAGTCTATGTGTTTCCCTCGCATGATCTCAACTGTGGAACCAAATGGTTTTGTATGAAAGATTATCATGTATTCTCCTCTGAGAACCTGACCGACTGGACGGATCACGGTATTATCGTGAGTCAGGAAAATGTGTCGTGGGTCGATTCGACTACAAACAGCTTGTGGGCGCCGGACTGTATTGAAAAGGACAGCATCTATTATTTTTATTTTCCGGCGATACCGATCGACGGATCCATGAGAAAGGGTCCGAGAATCGGCGTTGCAACATCCAGAGCGCCCCACGGACCGTATCATCCGGAGCCGGAACCCATAGCCGGCGTTTTTGGAATTGATCCCAATCCCTTCGTTGATCACGACGGTCAGGCCTATCTTTACTGGGCCGCCCATCGACATTTATATATGGCCAGGCTCAAAGAAAACATGAAAGAACTGGCATCTCAACCGCAGGAAATTGAGAACCTGCCGCGGGGATTCAAGGAAGGACCGTATCTGTTCGAACGGAAGGGCATTTATTATTTCACTTTTCCCCATGTGATCAAGAAAACCGAGGCGATTGTCTATGCCACAGGGGACAATCCGATGGGGCCCTTTGACTATCAGGGCATGATCATGGATGAATCGCCGGAAGGCTGCTGGACCAATCATCACTCGATTGTACAATACAACGGTCAGTGGATTCTTTTTTATCATCACAACGATCTTTCTCCGGACTTTGACAAAAACCGGTCCACCCGGGCGGACAGTCTGTTTTTCAACGAAGATGGCACGATTCAGAAAGTGATCCCCACCCTGCGCGGAGTGGGGATCACTCCATCCACACAGCATATACAAATCGACCGTTACAGCGCTGTCAGCCGATCGGGCGCTTCCATTGATTTCCTGGACATTGAAAATAAGCAAAAGGGATGGAAAACCCTTCTGACTGAACCGGAAGCATGGATCAAATATAACAGCATCGATTTCAGTAGTCAAAAATTGGATTCCGTTCTTGTAAAGGGATTATCTGAAACTACGGCTGTGATTGATATCCGGCTCGATGACAGCAATGGTCCATTGGTCGCCCAGGTAAACCTGTCGAAAAATACCGACTGGAGCATTATCCATTCAGCACTTTCCTCGGTTCCTGCCGGAATTAAGCATCTGGTTATTGTTCTGAAATCTGGCGACCATGTTGAAATCGACTGGATCCGCTTTGAATAAGGCATGATTGAGACAGTCGAAACATTTTAAACCGGTTTTAAAACCTCCGGAATATCCTTTAGAAGGTCACCTTTTTGAAAAAGGTGACCTTCTGATTGATCATCCCTTTATCATACGCAATTGGCTGGATGTAAAGCCGTGTAAATTGACGATCAGGAAAATCGAAATCCCTGTCAATTTGAAATCGTCTGTTAATCGGGAGAAAAACGATCATTTTATTAAAAATAAAGGATATTTCACAAATGAACCGCATGAAAATGGCCCTCGGTCAGAACTATCCCAATCCATTCAATCCTGCCACAACGATTCAATATTCCGTCCGTGAGCGGCAATGGGTGACCTTAACCATATTCAACCATCTCGGGCAGTATGTAAACACGCTGGTTCAGTCATATAGGAATGCCGGAACTTACCGGACAAAATGGGACGGGAAAAAACAGAATGGAATGCCTGCAGCCAATGGTGTCTATTTCTGCCGGCTCCAGAGCGAAAAATCGACGCTTATCCGCAAAATGACACTTCTCCGGTAAGCTGAATCGCTATTTAACCATAATTAAAATGGGTGAACCTTTGACCGGACCAATTGCTGGTTGAGTGGTTTTAACCGATCAAAAAAAGTATGTGAATCAACTCGAACCGTTGCTTTTTAATAATGACTGATCTTTGACGATTTTAATATCAAAAAGTTATACAGCCCGGAAACAAAGCGGTTATATACGGGAAATCAGCTTGCATTTCCTGATGCAATTCATTACATTTGTTCATCGTTCTTTGTTATAGCCATGCAACGGTGTTCCGAAATAACGGAAAGAATAGGGAATCCCGTGACCCGGCCGCGAATTTTTTAGGCGGATCGGGAAATCGGGAGCTGCCCCGCAACTGTGATGGGTCATCAGCGTCGCTTCTGAATCATCAATAAAACAGATTCGGAAACCACTGTCCCGAAACATCGGGATGGGAAGGTGCGACCGTTCAATTTGAACCCTAAGCCAGGAGACCTGCCAATGCATGTGATGCCGAAAACCTTCGAGGGCGAGGGCAGGCTAATTGATAAAAACAGCAATTCCCCAACCATTTCGAATGGTTGGGGTTTTTTTGTTGGTTTCAATAAGCCCTCAAAAAGAAAAAAGGAGGAACCTAAAATGAGATGAGGCACTTTTTGCAGGGATGCGTCTCTTGAATCAAGGGACGGTTTTGAAACCAAAAAATGCAGAAATGAAATTTTATCTGTTTAAATTTTCTGCGTTTCAATGATTTTAACAGGAGAATACGAATGCAATCATGTAGAAAAATATTCATTATTTTACTGGTAACGATGTTACCGGGGCAGTTCATACTGGCTTCACAGGGGATTCTGTCCGGTATGATACTCGATAAATGCACGGCACAGTCGATTCCTGATGCCAATATCAGGATTCTCAATTCGAACCTGGGGACCTCTTCAAGGCACGGGGGATATTATTGTTTCAACCACCTTCCTGCCGGCAATTATAAAATAAAGGTGAGTGTGATCGGGTATGCTTCAGTTGTCAGGGATGTTTCAATCCCTGAGCATAATACGCTTAATTTCACACTGGAACCCAAAACCATCGAATATGATCCTGTTGTGGTCACGGCAACGCTTTCGGAACATCGAAGATCCAATGTCACGGCTTCCGTCGATGTGTTAACCAAAAACCGGATGCAGGAACTCAGCGGCAATACAACCGGAGAAATGATCAAATCAATTGGTGGCGTCTATGCAAAAAGCTATGACGGGATGACCGGTCTGAATACACCATCGATTCGTGGTTCCGAACCTTCACAGGTCCTGGTATTAATGGATGGTTTGCGATTGAACACGGGCCAGGGCGGCGGTGTAAACCTGAATACCATTCCGCTGGCTTCTGTTGAACGAATCGAGGTGGTTAAAGGCGGCCATTCTGCAATTCTCGGATCGGATGCGGTCGGAGGAGCGATTCATCTCATTTCAGCCAGTACGCTCACGTCCAAGCCACCACACTGCAGCGTGAATACCACGTGGGGTTCATTCGGTACAAAAATTGTGACATTGAGCGGATCCCATCGGGATGGTCCTGTTGCTCTTTTTGCCTCTTACAATCGGACCCGGAGCAGAGGCGATTTTGAATACAAAGCCCCGGAATCGGGTGAATTGAAAAAACGTGTGAATAACGATTCCAAAATCGACAACCTGTTTTTCAAAGAAACTTTAACACTGAATAAATTAAATTCTCTAAAGCTTGTCTATCACCATGTAAATTCGGAACAGGGCATTGCCGGTAACGTCAATATCAGTTCATTCACCGGTCTGCCTCAAACGACTCCCGGGGCCCGTGCGGACAGCAAAAGAAATGCGTTAAAAATCGAATCCAGCAATCAGCTCACATCAAGTCTGCTGCTCAAGGAACAAATAGGCTATCATAAATACGATTATCACTATGTGAATCCGGATAGCTGGATTCCGGAAGATGATTGTCATAAAAACACCGCTCTCAGCGCCGATATTCAGGGGATTTATACCCTGAATAACAAGCTGACAGCCACAGGCGGCATAAGTTATCAGAAAGACGATTTAAACAGCACAAAATTCACAAACGTTAACAGCCGGATCATGAAAAGCCTGTTCGGCCAGATTGAATTAAAACATTCTCTGTCCATCAGCCGGTGGACTTGGATCCCGGCTTTGCGATGGGATGATTATAATGATGTCGGATCAAGCACATCCCCCAAGCTGGGTGTGATGGTCACTTATGGAGACAATGCCGATTATGCATTAAAAGGCAATATCGGAAAATCCTATCATGTTCCGACATTCAACGATCTATACTGGCCGGCGGATGAATACACCGCAGGCAACCCGGATCTGACACCCGAAACCGGGACCAATCTTGATTTGGGTATCCGGTTTTCAAATTACAAAAACAGACTCATTCAGGCAGAAGTCACTTATTTCAGAAATACGATAAAAAATCTGATTGTCTGGCAGTCAGGCGCCGATTATATCTGGCGCCCGGTAAATGTGGGCAAAGCGGAAATCAGCGGCATTGAAAGCGGCCTGAATTTCAGGCTGCCCTCGGAAATTGCTTATGTCAATATCTATTACACAAAAATGAAAGCAATCGATAAAACCGACGGTTCTGAAAACAAAGACAACCGCCTGATCTATCGTCCGGATCATAAGTGGGATCTGCTTCTGGGTACAAAACTGGGCCCGTTGAATGCCAGCCTGAACTATCGTATGGTCAGCAAGTCATACACGACAGCGGATAATTCGAAAAGCCTGGACAGTTACGGGATTCTCGATGCCAATATCAGAATCACTCAGTCCATCTCCGGATTGAATTATCATCTGAGACTTCAGGGACTGAATTTAACAGACGAGAAAATCTTTATCAACGACGGGTATCCTCTTCCCGGTCGCGCTATCCGGATTACAGTGGGCATCGATTATTAACGGGTTCTGTCCATTCAATCGACTCATTAAAAAAAAAGGCGGGGAGTCATGGTGCCCACCCGCCTTTTTTTATTGATCATGATTATCTACTTGATATGCATATCATCAAAATCCATATTGAATTCATACAAACTGCTCCAGGATAAAAAAATTGATTGTCCAATGAATCATAGTCAATTGTGAATCTGAGGGATTATAACAGAAGGTAACCTTTTTGAAAAAGGTTACCTTCTATACCGGCCTTGATTTAACAATGACTCAGTCCATGTCAACTTTTAATCAGACCTTAATTCGATTTTGTGATTTTAACAAAAATTAATCGCGTTTCCGGAGAATCATATATTCATACTTAACGGCCGGAGGCTGTATGATATAACAAAGATCCAAATCCGGCCGGACTGCCCGTCACCAGCTTAAAATCATCTTTTGAACAGTTGAATGGCCTTGACCATTTTCCGATTGGGCAAATAATTTTGAAAAATAGATCCCGCTGGCCAGATCGGCTCCGTTGAACAATGCGTCGTACATACCGGGGGATTGCTCTTCATCGACCAGCACCCGTATTTCCTGACCAAGCAGATTATAAACAGAAAGCCGGACATGGGCGTTGTGGATCAGCCGATACTGAATGGTCGCTGTCGGATTAAAAGGATTCGGATAATGTTTTAATAGGGCAGGCGCTGAATCCATCAGCCCGTGAAGGCGGTGTATGGTTGTTTCGTTGGATTTTTGGAGAACCACATCACCGGCATCCGGTACTGCGTCAAATTGAACATACTTGATGGCATCGATCTCCACAATCCGCGTTTCTACAGACTGACCGTTTTGTTCCGCGGTAGCAGAAAGCCAGCCTTCCGGAAACGGGCGTCGCAAAGTGACCGGTACATTGAAAATCGTGTTATCCAGAGTGTCCGTTACCTGAATCTGAATATGATCGTCCTGAACCGACAATTCCGACACCGATAAAGCGTCGCGCTCCTTGATATAGCGCACCACATTTCCGAAGGTCTCCACCCAGAATGAATCCGGATGTACTTTGAAATAGTTGAGCGTTTCCCGAAGCGTATCAGAAAGCACCGGAGACCAGCCGCCATCATCATCAATCCCGTGTAAAAGATAGACACACCACCCATTTGACTTTACCGCGGATTCCGCGCGGCTGATAAAATTCGACACGTTATTGAAGTTGCGTTCCTCGCCGCAAATAATCGAGCTGATATTCATGAAGTCCCGGGGAGTGCTGGGGATGATACTTCCCGAACAGATTCTGCCGGCGATATAGTATTTCTCGAATATGGATCTTTTGGGCACATCACAAAAAGGATAGGCGATCGTAATACATTTCGGATTGGAAATATGCGCCTCGATCGTCTCTTGAGAATCTTTAAGCTCAATATCCTGCAGTTCATCCCCCATCCCTTTTAATGAGGTATGGGTGACGGTATGGCTGGCGATTTCATGCCCCTGAGCGGCCGCCTGTTCCAATATATCCCAGTCAGCCGCATATTCCCAGTTAGAATCTGTCACAATGAACAGGGTCATATTAAAATCGAATTCATTGAACATCGGAAGGGCAATGGCAAACTGATTGGGCGTATTGTCATCAAATGTATAGCTAACAGCTGCCTGTTTAAATCCGTACCAGAGACCTGCCTCATAAGGCGGTTCAACAGTTTGAGTAAATCCGGTTATTGTGATAAGCAGCATGAGAGTACAAATAAGCATCCGCATGATGTTACTCCTTCTGTTTAAATAATTATATTTTCCAAAAAACAACCCAAATCTTTATATTTTCACCGCCTGAATAAAAGCAGTCTCTGTTTCAAGATCATCATCTGAAATCTTTTGAAACCGCGAAGCCAGCCTCTGCCTTTCCAGACCCGATTGAGACTGGTTCTTTAAATCACAGACAATCCGGAAACCTGCCTGCTTTAACAGGGATAAATGGACAGAATGCGGTTCCCGGTTGATCAGATAAAGGCGCTTTCCTTTTATCAGGCTCCAGATGAAATCTGAATACCCCCAGTGTCCGTTCCAGTGATTGGCCAGCCCGTGACAGCTGAAATCAATAACATGGGACATGATCCCTCCGGGCTTCAGCCATAAATACATGGCCCGGTAGACTCTCTTCAGGTCTTCCACATGCTCGAGCACAGCCTGCGAATAGACAAGATCCACAGACGCTTTTTCCAAAACGTTCGTGTCATACCAGGGAATACGGTATTGAAGTATCGAATCGGAATGAGGACTTCTGCAAACAGCCTCCCGAATATTTTTCAGCCGTGAAGGGATGAGCGCCTGTTCCAACCGGTCATCTGTGAGCAGATGAGATGGAAAATCATAATGATCAAGATACGGTTTCACCAGAGGAAATTCGCGTTGATCGGGAATATCGGTTTTATTTTTAAATAGTGTGACCAGCTCATCAAATATCTGCAGATTTCTTTCCGGATCTGCATAAGCCACCACATCAAATGCGTAATAACGTTCACATCCGGATATCAGGGCGGCAAGACCGATTCCCAGAGAGTCCCCCGGTCCAAGCTCAGCCACTGTCTTCGGGCAGGGATTAAGCCCGTTCTTTCCAGCCATGACCAGATGCCGCAGCCACACAGAATAACAATACCGGGCCGAATCTGTTCCCCCGGTTGTCCTGACAAACCGTTGTCCGATCCACGGAATATACGTGCTCAATCCCCGAAGTAAAGGTTTTATTCGCAGGTTCATATACATAAAGTCTCTACTGGTCATTATTTCAATTGCATTGACTTTTGTTGATTAAATTTTAGTTTTGTTTTCAGTATCCTTATTTTTTTTGTTAATATTTTCCATAAACCGGTCTACGCGGTATCCCGACGCCTTCTCCGCTTTCCGAATGAATTTCAGCATTGCGGTCAGATTCTTGATGAGTCTGTTCCTCTTTTCCGATGGAAATGCATTCTGAACAAATATGGTATAAAAAACTCCATGCAACAACATTTCAAACCGTTCCTGATTGAAATAGAGAATCTCCTGGTACCGGTGCACTTGAATGAACTGTTGCACCTCGGAATCTTCAAACAGGTCTCGGCACCAGGTCACGGCCTGTTCGGATGATTTTTTCGAGCCGTCTAATTGGATGAATTGACGGACAAGGATCTTCATCAGTGCCACTGCTTCCCACCGGGCCTGTTCATCCAGACCCAGCGCTTCACATACCTGCTGGTACACTTTCCCAAAAAGCAGTTCGTCGATCCACGAACGGCTGATCATACCGGCATCGGTTTCACCGCTCAGAAAGCCTGCTGCATGCAATAGCGCCCATCCCCAAACAGCCAGCCATTCATGTTTGGATCTGGGCCGGAATTGCTCCATTGATTCACACTGCGCTTTTGATCTTAAAAGCGGGCTGAAACTGTAACTGGCACACAGGAATGCGTGCTTTGTGACCTGGTTAATATCGCCTTTACCCCGAATATGGCTGTGAACCGCTGTGTAAAATTCAGATATTCGTGTTTCCAGATCATCCATTATATCCTGATCCAAAGGGTGATTATGGATCATTGCATCTAAAATTTTCTGAATAAATTGAGGCTGTACGAGATGATAAAACGGATCCAGCACCGGCTTCAGTATCAGTTCCTTCAAAGCCGAATCGACAGAAGGGACGCCGCGGCCGTTCAGCATGTCATGCAGAGTACGGCAATTCTGATCCTCTGCAACCTGCCTGAAATTCCAGAACAAATGATACCTGAACGCACCCAATTCAACGTAAAGTCCATTTTCAAAAAAATTGTTAGTTCGCCGGATATACTCAAGACCGGTAATATGATCCTGAAAAACGATAAACGGTCCGCCGTTCCGGTCCAGCGCCAGAGCATCACCAAGAGACTGGCCCGTGACCACACTTGAACGAATCCATCCACGTGTGTCCGCCCATACATTATGATAAACATATAACGCCCTCTCTTCTGCTGATCGGTTGGATTGGGCAAATACATTTTCATTGATGTGACCTTCCGGAGTCATCAGATCAAACAGACAGTAATGCTCTGCCTCGGCAAAAAGATACCGCTTGCGTAAAGCAGGAAACACCTCTCTTTCGTGCCGCTGGATCAATCCGGAATCCGGCTGCTCGTTCCAGTAAGCGCGGCGGTATTCCATGCCGTATTTTTCGCTGAATCCTTCCACCTGGCCATGGCCGAACATAGGAAGTCCCGGCATGGTAATCATCAAAAGACATACGCCAAAATATTTATCCTCCCTTCCAAACTGGGCAATGGCCGTGTCTTCATCCGGATTGTTCATGAAATTGACAAACCGTTTGAGAATTTCACGGTTAAATTGCAGAGTCTTGCGGATTAAATCCCGGTATCCCGCATTGTCTTCATTTTTCAGCATGTTCATAAATGCACTGTTATATACCCGGTGCATCCCCAGAGTGCGTACAAAATAGCCTTCCAGAAGCCAGAAAGCCTCGGCTAAAAGCAGGGTATCCGGTGCTTCAGCCGCAACCCGATCCACCACTTCCCGCCAGAATTCTTTGGGCATGGCCTGTAAAAACTGCGCTTTTGAAAGCCCCTGCTCCGCACGTGAGGGAATGTCTCCGCCCTGTCCCGGTTCAGGGAACCATAGCCTCTGGAAATGTTTCTGTGTAAGTGTCATGGCCGCATCGAATCGGATCACGGGAAATTGCCGCACCACATGCAGAATGGTCTGAATGACGGCTTCACGCACCTCGGGATTCAGAAAATTTAATTGAGCTGTATCATTCCAGGGCATGCCTGTGCCGTCATTGCCGTGATAAATAACCCGCTCCTCACCGGTCCAGTGATCACGCCGCTTGAAAACCACGGCTGCATCAGACCGGTTGTAATAATGATCCTCCAGATAGATACCGACCCGTTCATCATGACAGAGATCAGGGCCGTTAAAGGTGTACGCAGGATAGGGACTGTAGGGCATTGAAATAAACCAGTCCGGATGTTCAATCACCCATCTGCTGTCAATGCCGACATGATTGGGTACCATATCACCGGCAAGGCGGATCCCCCGCTGCCAGGCGCGTTTTTTCAGAATGTCAAAAGCGGAACTCCCGCCGAGATCAGCGGCGATTTGATAATCATAGAGCGCATATGCGGATGCTTCGGCTTCCGGATTGCCACACATCTGTTTGATTCGTTTGCTTGCCGAACTTCGCTCCCATACACCGATCAGCCAGAGCACTGTGAATCCCCAGCGCCCTAGATCGTCCAGAGTTTCATCGGGAATTTGATCCAGCCGGGTCAGTGTCTGTCCGGTCTGTCCGGACAGCTGATCCAGCCAGACATAAATATTTTTTGCAATCATGACAACCCTGGGCATCCAGTGCAAATCCGGACTGAACCGTTCGATATCTTCCGTACCCAGTGAATAATCAGGCGTCGATACCGAACCCGGACCCAATCCACCGAATTTCGATTGTTCACGAAGAAAATCGAGACTGCCTAACAGTTTGTAAAGATACCGGTCTTGAATCAGGTTTTTCCATCGCATTCGTATAAAATCGAGCTGACCGCTGAGCGAATGCGGCGATGCCAGTGCGGGTGCGCGCAACAGGGCGATCAAATTCTGATTGTCCGGTCCAAAGGGCGGCTGTTTCTCGAAAAATGCCGTCAGGGCTTCGATTACCTGATGATACCGTGTGGATTTCTCCAGAATCGTATCATCGAACAATTCCCGGAAAGGAATGAATGCCGGATTGATGTTGGCCAGCCAAAGCAGTATCATTTCTTCTAAAACCACCGGCGGGTAAGCGGGATCGGACAGATAAGCCTCGGGAGTTTGTTTGCCGCGGCAGACATCTCCGGGAGGAAATTCAGCGACAAAGCGGTTGAGGAGTGTTTCCACTGCCTCATGGCCGGTCTGATCACGAACGGAAGCCAGGGCTTCTTTCATCACCTCGGCATTCATCTGTTCAAGATACAGAGACACAATATAATGCAGGATTTCATCGATCAGGCCCATCGCATAGAGATCACCCGCTTTCACGGCCTTTTCGGGATATAAAACAAGATCCCGCTTATGATTCATCTGATGCGCAAAAACCCGGGCCGCGTGGTAGTTTGCGAAAACAACATTGCCGGTCAGCGCAAACAGGGTGTCTTCAAATCGGTACTTCTGACGGGAGTCACGGGAAATGTGAAACTCCCGGACAGGATTCTTATGAATCATTCCCGATCCCTGTGGCTGGTATTTGTCATCATCCCATACAATTTGAACCGCCTTTTTATCCTTTTTAACTTTCTTCAATAATTTTTATTTCTTTTTCATTCAATCCATAGAGCTGATATACTATCTGGTCAATTTTTTTTTCCAATGTTTTAACTTTTGTTTGTTTCTCTAGGTTTTCAAGATAATCTTCATCTTTAGTGATATCAAGTATATTGTCAACGCATGAAACTAGAATACTCTGTTCATTTTCAGATACATCTGCGATTGGAAGTCTGCGAAAATCATCAGGATAAAAATAGCTTTTTAATCGATGTCGACGTATGTTATTGAGATATTTTGAAGCAAAATTTGAATTAAGAATTGCAAGAAGAAATTTTAAATTAAAATTTTTTGATTTTTCTTCAATTTCCATTCTTGATTTTTTATTGAATTTTTTAATACTCATATTGACACTTTTATTATCAACCCCTTTTAAATCACAGAACCGAATAAAAATCACAACACCATGATGAGTTAATAAACATTCTTCATCATATACCCCACCAGTCAAACTGCCCACCATTAGTTTAGGTCGGTTATAAAGTTGAGGGAATGTTTTACGCCTAATTTTTGTCGGACAACGATCAGTACCCCATTCTAGATATCTTATTCTTTTTATTACCCAATTCTCAATATCCTTTGCCTCAATATATTTTTTATTATTTTTTTTTGTAGGAATACTGGATATTAAGTCACTGGTTTTGAACTCACCTTTTGCTAATTTTTCATCAGCATTAAGAACCATTCCAACACTTATATAACAAATATCTCCTAAATAAACTGACCTTGTTTGATAAGTAATTGCATCATATTCTTTACGGAATGCATTACATCCTTGTTTTTTAAACTCAGATGTATGAATAACTACAGTCTTAACAATATTTTCAAATGAGGAAAACCGAAAATTCTTTTTTATTTTACCATCTGTTTCTGTTTTTCCAATATTTAAAATGACAGGAACAACGCCTGCTTCAAACACTTCAATTTCATTAAAATAATCAATAGAATAGGTAAAATATTCTTCTTGAATCAAATCTAACAATTTTAAGGCATATTTTGAAGTACATATAGAATTAGATACTATATAATTGAGGTTACCTTTTATATTGAGAATATTTAAACCTTTTTCAATAAATGGTACCATTAAATCCCATTTCTCATAAAGGGATTTGTATGTTTTAGACTTAATGAGTTTTTTTCTAAAGTTTAGATAATCTTGACCAGAATCAGCGCGTACATATGGTGGATTGCATATAACGACGTCAAAACCATTTTTATAATGAAACACCTCTGAAAAATGTATTTTGAAATCAAAATCAATATCAGGAATGTCATTTGAAAATAATTTTGCACTTTTAACAAGATTAAAAAAAGACTGCTCAATTATATTTCTTAATTCATTTTTATGTGAAGGATTTGTTTCATAAAAATATTCAATCTTTGTTTTTTCAATTTCGTCCTCAAGATAAAGATCCTTCATGGCTGTATCAGGCAGATTCAGCAATGAATTCCCGCAATATATTTTATAATCCAGATTCGGAAGCGGTTGGATCCGGCGGATATTGTCCTCATCCACGATCAGAGACAGCCAGAGCCGCAGCTTCGCAATTTCAACCGCGCCCGGATCGATGTCCACACCGTACAATGATTTTTCAATGCATTCCCGTTTGAAACCATAGACACTTCGATTTGAATCTTTGAGAAAAATCGAAAGCACATGTCTGGTTTTCACGATCTCATGCATCATGCCCACGGGGAACGCCCCGCTGCCGATCGCGGGATCGCAGACCGTAATGCCGGCCAGCGCCTCATCGATCTGAACCGCATAATTTTTGATGCTTTCTGGCAGGCGGGACTTTAACTCCGTGGATTTTTGCCGGCCTTCGGCAATCCGCCGTTCCTTGATCAGAAAGGCAGCCTCGTTTTCTCCCAAAAACTCGCCAAACCGGATCAGCGTTTCAATATCTTCCCGGCTGACGGCCGAACCCGCGCGATTCTCAGACGTGATGTCCAGCTGTCCCTCTTTCGAACGATTGCCAAAAGCATCAGTCTGATCCTCACCCATTCTCTGAAAAGAAGCGGGATCTTCGTTTAATGCGGAATACAGGTAATTGATCAGGCTTTGCTGACACATGTAATGCACGATTTCACGGGGCGTGTAGTAAACGCCGAATTTTTTATTGAATCGGTTCTCCTCGCCCCGTTTGCCGCTTTTCAGCGCCGCTTTGTATGCATTAAAATTATCGGGCCGAATGGCATTGAATTTTTCATAGGCTTTCCCCAGCAGCTCCGGATCGATCGCCACTTCCTTTTCCAGGGGTTCATCCTCTTTGACAGTAAAATTGTAACGGTCAAAGACATCCAGAATGCCGTTCCCGATATCGCCCTCTTTTGTCCCGACCGTATTTGAAAACAGTGCATTTGGAATATCGAGGTCGGTATGCACCCAGTCGTAATCGCCGATCGGATCGAACAAACCGCCGTTCAGAAACGGAATTTTACAATTGAACCGGCTGTAATAATCATCATCATGACGCCGGTCGATCCGCAGGGCTTCATAAAAAAGGGGCTCCAGGATTTCATTGAAAAAATTGGCATAATCGCCGTGCTTTTTCTCAAACAGATCCCGCAGGAATTGTTTTGAGCCGGCGCCCCATGCCGCGTCTCGCCCCACGCCGAACCAGCCCTTTTTCTGTAAAAAGTAAAGAAATACGATTTGACCGAGCAGCTTTTTTGAAAAATTAACCGTGTCCACGCCTTTGGCCTGAAAATCCGATTTCACTTTCGCATCCGATTGAACGATTTTATCCAGGGCTTCCTTTACTCTGATAAAAAGATCCCGATACTCAATAAAAAACGCCTTGGTCACGGTTTCTATATTAAACGCATCCTGAATCTGGTCGAGTGTCGGGTTGTGCTCATCATCGGCCAGGATCGAAACGAGCCGGCTCTGGGCAGTATGGCTGGCTTCATGGCTTCCCACAAGAAACGACCAGCGTCTTGCAGGCGTGAATGCCTCTTTCACCCTGACTTTTCCTGTTTTGGTCTCTTCAAACCGGTAATCCATTTTCACCAGCGAAAACCGCCAGTCTGTTGCATCCGGAGAAACGAAGGCGGCCAGGGCTGCATCCTTATCATTCGTACTGCCGTATTTCCCCTGCAGGTAACCGGCCACAAAATTGCGCTGCATTGTTCGGGCGCGTTCGATTGATTTCTCCCGTTTCAGATGAATGATCAACAAATCGATCCGGTTTTCGCCGTCATGATATTTTCCGATTCGTTCATATTTTCTGATGTAGGGTTTGAAACTGTCCTTAATACGGCTGCCGTAATAATTGAACGGCGCGGGTTCAATATGATTCAGCAGATTTTTGATAAAACCGATAAATTCGTTTTTATCAAACGGATTTTCAAAAATCTGCCTGATTTGGTTTTGTGCCTGTTGTTTATCCATGACCACGCTTGTTAAAAAAAATAAATAGTTAAAATATTTTGGTCTTATAATAGCTTATAAGACCAAAATCCGAATCCGGTCATTATACAAGCTATCAGTCCATTATCAGCCCTTGATTAGCCCTTTTAGCCCTTGATTAGCCCTTTATATTCGCAGCAGATATCGGGTACCTCTTCCTGTTGTGCCTGTTTTTTTAAAGACTCGTTTTTTAACAAGGTCATTCAAATCGATTGTTGCCATTGGCTTCGATATCGTCGTTAATTCACGGTACTCCTGATTGGTAATTTTACCATTCTGCCGCACATACATCACCGCCTTCACCTGCCTGTCATTCAATTCCAGCTTTTTCAGATTTTCTTCAGTCCACTTCTCTTTAAAAAAAGTAACGCACATCACACCATTTTCTTCTGAAAAGGAAGGCTCCGGTAATCCCTGCTGCAAACAATGATTGAAAATTTTAAGTGTGCCACGTCCCCAGGCTTCTATAAATCCGGCATAATAAAATATTTCTGCAAGCAGCCTGTTTCGAGGTTTTGATAAATGGTCGGTTTTCAATTTTTCAACAGGTACTTCCGGGGGTAGCTTGCCTTCATTCATGATGGTCAGTTTATCCGGATAGACTCTGATTTGAATATGTGACGTGCCGGAATAATCCCGATGAATCAGTGCATTGATAACCGCTTCTCTCAACGCTTCATAGGGATATTCAAGAATATCTCTGCGGTGCATCCCTTCAAACTTGATATTACTTACCAAATATTTTGATCGGAGAATTTCAATCGTGTTTTCAAGCTGTTGAAACAGGTTGCCATTGATGATGTCCGTAAACTGAATATCCGTATCTGAAATAAATTTGCCGATTTTAACAACTGACTGAAGGTATCGCCGTTGCGGATTATTCCCGAAAAGAAGCACGGCGGCCCTTTTTAATCTGTTGTGATCCACAAGTTTTAATTTATGCAAAAGGATTTGAAGGTTTTCTTCTTCTGTAATGGACGGGATTCTGTCCATTGAATAATTTTTGAATTTTTTAATGGTTTCCTTATTTAAATCTTCAAAAGCCGCTCTTTCTTCACAAACCTCGTCCCAGGTGACACCTGATTTTCTCATTAAAAAATCGGACAATGCCGTTCCCCGGAGCTCCTGAATTGTGCTCCCGCTTCTTATATAAAACCTGCCGTCATGGGAAATCGGTGTAGAAGAAGGTTGAATAATAACCTTAATAATATCCACTTGATTCTTCTTCTCTATTTCCAGCGACGGGATAATGCCCAGTTTGTTTCTGATCTTGTTCGGCAGGTTTTCCAGTAAACGTTTGGCGTTTTTCAAGCCGACAGGATTTCCCTGATCATCCATGCCGATCATCAACATCCCGCCTTTGTCATTGGCAAAAGAGGACACAGCTTTCAGATACTCATCACGCCAGTTTGTTTTGAACTCGACAAATTCGGATTCTTTATCCGGCATATTTTTCTCCGCACAAATACATCGACAAAATTACTTCCCGTTTCCCGAAGGATCTCGGATTTTGCTCTGCATAATGTTCGTGCAGAAACCGCTCCGGTATATGAGTCTGGAGCGTGCCTAACACCTTGAATGGATTGATAAGATCCTGCTTAAGTGCTTTTAATGATTTCAATGTTTCCTTGGCTGTTTGCTTGGGCAGGCCCCCTTCCTCTAACTGCAGAATGACACGTTTCAGATAGTTTTCCTGATCCTCTGTGTATTTCTGTGAATTTTTAAGTGTCGCTCTGATAATTTTCAGCATTTGGGTTGCACTATCCCGCCCTCGTCTTTTTTGAGGTTCGATCATCTCTTCGGTGGTTGCAGCAATAAATGCATCCTTGTTTTTATCCAGAAGATTAAAAAAACTTTTACCAAGCTTTTGTTTGTTTATTTCAACAGAACTTTCAATGATGCCGGCCGCATCCATAAAATCAAGTTCTTTTGCGTCAGACATTTTGTCAGTTATAAAGAATTTCTGTAATTTGCCTTTTCTGAAATAAGTGATCATCGAATCTTTGTGCCCGGAATACGCTTTTGAAGTCCGTGCTTTTTTAGGCATGCGTTTGATTTTCTCAAACAGGCCGGGATCCTTGTCCCGGACATCCTTGATCACCTGCAAATATTTGAGTTCTGTTTCCCCGGTTTCATCCTCGCCTGTTAATGTTTTCTTTGAAACAAGCCGGTTGAAAAGTTCATGAGAGCCGACCGGTTCTCCTTCCGTGAGTAATGCCGAATCACCACCCAATAAGGTTAAAAAGGCATTAATCTTCGATTCGGCGGCTTCCTTGAGTTTAATCTGATCATTCGATTGTTCCGTCGGGAAAAAATTGAAGGTGTATATTATATCAAAGCGGGTATCCACACGATTGATCCTGCCGACTCTTTGCATCATTCTTGTGGGATTCCAGGGGATATCATAATTGATGACAACATTGGATCGATGCAGGTTGACGCCTTCAGATAACACTTCCGTCGAAATAAGAATACGGTAATCATCTTTGGGATGTCTGACTCTGGCATCAAAATTGTCAATGACCCTGTCACGTGATGCTTCTCCTGAACCTCCTGTGAAACATAAAGCGGAATCAGATAACTTTGTATTGACATTTTTCGTTAAGTATTCCGCCGTTTCTTTTGATTCAGTAAAAACAATGACCTTCTGCTGCATCCTTTTTTCGTTTGACAATTGATCCAAAAACGTAAGCAGTTTGGGATCGCGTTTTATTTTTTTCCAGAGGGATTCGATGGTCTTTAATATTGCAAGATCACTTTCCAGATCAGTTAAGAAATCTTCAGTAAAATCCGCACTATTAAACTGCTCAGCTTTTCCTTCGTCAATCAATCGCTGTATTGCCTCGTCATCATCATTTTCAATATATTCCAATATCTTGTTTGAATAATCTTTGCTGATATAGACATTCCCGTTTTTGAATTCCTTTATAAACATATCGTAGGAATTTATAAACCGGTTGATTGATTTTCTAAAAGCATAGAAGCTGCTCTCAAGCCTTTTGACCAAAAGAATTTTCATGAACCTTCCCATATTTCTTTGGGACTGTTCTTCAAGCTGATCAATTGAACCTTTATAATAATGTGGCAAGAGAGGCGTATAACGCGCATAGGTAAATTTTGTTGAAATCAGCTTAATTGTTTTATTAAAAATCTCATCTTCTTCATCATTGAGTTGATAAAAAAGAGGCTGTGGATCATCGATATCCGGAAACTTCAGATTTTGCCGAACCAAATCTTCCCTGAAATAATTGGTTATTTCAGCACGTGTACGGCGGACCATTAAATATTTCAGTAATTTCTCGCGGATTTCATTGGAATTCTCTTTGACGATTTTTATGTATTCAGTATAATCCTTTTGCCTGTCCAGGTTTTTTAATTTCTTGTCCAAATGGTTGAAAAAACTCTCAAGGTCAGACAAGTTGGGGATGGTACTTTTTCTTGCCTTTTGAAAGAGTTTTATTTGGCTGAGAATGTCTTTGGGTGAATTATTATATGGCGTCGCAGTAACAAGAATCACTCGTTTGCCACGGCAGATTTCTGCCAATTTTTCATAGGTGATATTTGTTTCTGTTCTGAATCGGTGTGCTTCATCGATAATTATATTTTTATATTTTTCTGTGCCGCGCTGCAATATTTGGTCTAATTTTCCGACTGATTCAAAATCTGCAGGAATCCTGAAATCTGAAAAAACATTCGGCCATGAACCCGGATTCATTTTATCAAGAAGAACAGGGGGAGCAATAACCAATGTTCTCCCGTCAATCTGTCCTGCCAGCATGGATGAAATATAGGTTTTGCCCAGGCCGACGACATCCGAGATAAATACACCTCCGTACTCTTCAAGTATCTTTTTTGCGTTTAAAACAGCTTGTTCCTGGTATTCAAGCTTCTTGAAATCTCGTGGTAAATATCTGAAAAAAACCTCATCAGTCTGGCTTAATTCGTCCTTGAAATATTCATATAATAATTTTAAATACAACTGATAGGGCGTAATATTTTGATTTAACCATGTTTTTTCCTGAATTGTCTGTATATATTTTTCACTGACATTGACAGAATCTGCCCAAAGCGCATTAAACTTGCCTTTTGCATATTCATAATCTGAACGGTTTATTAATTCGACATTGAATTCAAGATTTTCAATCAATCCCGAATATGTGAAGTTACTCGATCCGGTAATAACCCTTCCAATATCACGATCCCCTTCGAAAAAAGTCATGATATACAGTTTGGCATGGATATTCTGAGCCGGGTATGCTTTGATTTCAAGTTTATTATTTTTTATCCATTCGATAAATTTAATAACACCTTCTTCTACTTCACGTTTATCTTCTGAATTTGACATTTCCTGCTCAACAAGACCTTCGTATGCCTCTTTTGTTTCTGCATGTGAAAACTTAAAATTTTGTTGCTGCTCATTTTTTGCTTCTTCTATAAAGTCAATAGTCTGCTTACTTGTACTTATGCCGATTAATATTCTTATCTTATCGGTATTTTCAAGCGATTTGTATATTGCATGGAAACCGCTTGTAAAGAAATAACCAACCAGACAATCAAAATACTTCGTATCTTTTATCAGTGCATGAAATCTTGTTTTAAGATTTCTTTGTTCTTCATTTGTAATAAATGTTAAATCTGAATGTGTCATTTACTATCTTGCCATAAATATTTATATTATTTGATGAAATTTGGCAAGTTTAAAAAGGAAAAATTTATCTTTCCCGTACGCCAGCCAGTGATCTTTCGGTTCAGAAAGTAACCTTTTTATTTACTGGAGCATGCCTTTATTTAAATCCATCAAACGTATCGATAACAAATTTATTTATTATAAAAGGTTACCTTCGATTGGATTTATTCAAATTCGAAATTTGCTAAAGTTCAGTTATTTCACCGATCCATCAATCATCGAATTCCGGAAAACCGAACTACCGAATAAAAATAACCACGCTTTCCAGACGCTTGGCTAATCCCACAATAGGCATCATCAGCACCTGATATTTTTTTAAATCGTGTTTATGAACCTTAATCTGGGTTTCGGTCCGGCCGTTCTTTTCGATCTGTTCAAGTTTCTCACCTAACTGCTCCCATAGAAAAACGATCTGCTTGAATGGGTTCTGAACCACATCGCTGGTAATCTTGAACATTTTTTGAGCAGGTCGGTTCAAATGGGTGATTTTCAGCTCCGCAGAAAGGATAAAAATCGCCTCATCCACTTCGTCGATGATTCTCCTCAAATTTCGTTCGGTTTCAATAATCTTGTCGGTTTTCAGGCGGTTAAAATAGTTCAGCTTTTCGATGGCTTCCTCAAAACTCTCCGCCAGCTCATCGACTTCGTCCAGATGCGGTCCGACAGGCAGCTGCACGTCTACTTCACCCCGTCCAATGGCTTTCAGCGCACGATTCAGCCGGTGAAATCGAAGAAAAATACGATTGGGAACCATCGCAATCAAAACGGATAAAACCAGACCAGCTAAAATCAAAACAAGAAATATCCATTTCTGAGCCCGTAATCCGTATTCGACGCTCATGGAAGCGTCACGAGCCAGGATATCACGGGCCTGCATCGAAATCTTTTGAGCCAGTCTCTGCACAATGGCGCTCGTTTCACGTAAATCACTGAAAAGACGCACCTGATCCGAACTGATTTTCATGGCTGCCGACAGCAGAGGAACACTGAAATCCACTCCCCAGGAAGGCATGTCTTTAACGTCCAGCCTTCGTTTTTGCGCGAGCCCGCGCAGCTCCTTTTCGTAATCTCGTACCTGTTCCTGCAACCTGTATAATGCTCTTGGATCATCCTGATAGGTTCGTGAAAGCTGTATGATCAATACTGCATACCGGTTGATCATAATCTCTAAAGAATCCAGCGTTTCATGATAAATACCGGCAATATTCCGGTTTTTTTGGATATCCTGAATGATTTCCTGAATACATTCACGATTCTGCACAAGATAAGTGGAATCGAAGTAAATAATAAAATTTTTCTCGTCCCGACGCGCTTCCAGCATGCCCGCATTCACCCGTTCACCCAATTCTACAATCGCCGCGTCTTCCCGAATGATTACCCGGGTTTTATAAATCATCCGGTTAATCGCGACAAGCGAAAGCAAGGTAGCACCCCAGGATACCAGAGCGATCAATCCTACGATCATCCGTATTCGATTTTTGGCTGAAAGCATGATCTATACCTCTTTTGTCACGGCCATACGCTCAATGTCGTCCTCTTCCCCCACAATCAGCAAGATGTCTCCTTTCTGAATGGTATCATCCGGCCCCGGAAGATCGTTCACTTCAGTAGATTCATATACTTTACCCTGGTCATTGACATGTGTGGACTTACGCTGAATCGACACGACGTTGACTCCGTATTTGTTACGAATATCAAGCTCTTTGAGGGATTTCCCGATAAACTCTTTTCTGGCTTCCAGTTCAACCAGGCTGTGTCCTGTGGTCAACACAATTTTTTCGCGAATCTCGGGCGCAAGCAGCCGTTTGGCCTCATATTCCCCCATCTGTTCTTCGATAATCACCACCCGGTCGGCTCCGACCAGTTTCAATACATGCTCATACAATGTATTGGCCGCACGCGCCATTATTGGAAAAATAGCCATGCGCTTTAAGATAGCAGTCGTTAAAATCGCCTCTTCCTGAGCATTGCCCAGAGCCACGACTGCAGCGTCGACATCTTCAATATGGGCGGTATGCATGGCCTCTTCATCGGTCGAATCCAGAACCATTGCAATGGTCACTTTGTCTTTCACGGCTTCGACTTTATTTTTATCCCGATCAATGGCAACGACTTCCGCGCCGTTTTCCAGCAATGTCATGGTTACCTTGCGTCCAAAAGTACCCAGACCGATTACAAGAAACTGCATGATTCCTCCCTGAATCAATTGGATAGTTTAATCAACCCTGTACATCCGTTCCCGGATGATGAACTCCCGGATCCGGTTATTGATGATGATGCGTACTTCATTCACTAGCCGATCATCACCCGTGCGTCCGGATAACCGACTTTCTTTTTTTTCATTTCCCGGGCCAGAGCAAGCCCCAGCGTCAGGGGACCAATACGCCCGGCATACATCAATAAAATGATCAATAATTTGCCGCTGGTGGATAAAGAGGCCGTAATGCCGGTGGACAGCCCGACCGTTCCGAAGGCTGACACCGTTTCAAAAAGCAGCGGCAGATAAGCAAAATCTTCCGTTGCCAGAAGCAGGCCGAATATAATCACAACCAAAACAAGCGCGAACACCAGCAATGCAAGCGCTTTCAGAATATTCGCCGGTAAAATACTCCGTCGGAACACTTCCACATGATCCCGGCCCCTGAAAATACTGGTGACCGAAAGCAGTAGCACGGCAAATGTGGTTGTTTTGATGCCTCCTCCGGTGGAACCCGGGGATGCCCCGATAAACATCAGCAAAATAATAAAAGTCAGCGACACTCTCGACAGCTGGCCGACGGGAATGGTGTTGAATCCGGCCGTTCTGGCAGTCACCGATTGAAAAAGCGCGGCTAAAAACCGGGTAGGAAGAGGATAATCAATCAGAGAGCCGTCAAATTCAAAAAAGAAAATAACAAGAAATCCCAGTACGATAAGAAATGCGGAAGAGAAAATCACAATCCGCGAATGGGTCGAAAGACGTAATTTTTGTTTTTTCCATTGACCGCTGGTTTCATAAATCACAATGAATCCAAGACCGCCGACAACAATCAGAAGCATCATCATTGCATTGATCCATAAATCTCCTGTAAAGCCTTCAAGGGAATCTGAAAACAGCGAAAATCCGGCATTGCAAAACGCAGATACCGAATGAAACACGCTGAGATACAAGGTCTGCATGGGATCTTTAAACACAAAATTCCAGCGCACAAAAAGCAGAACGATACCGGCCAGTTCGACAAAGAAGGTCATTTTAACAATATAAAAAATCATGGAAAAGACATTTCTCTCTTCCTCGAACATCTCCTGTACCATTTTCCGCTGACCCAGACTGAATTTCTTCAGCAGCAGCGCCACAAACGCGGAATAGGTCATGATACCCAGTCCTCCAAGCTGAATGAGGGCCAGAATGACCCATTGTCCGAAACGGGAAAAATAATGAGGCGTGTCCTGAACAATCAGCCCGGTGACACAAGTCGCAGATGTGGATGTAAACAGGGCGTCAATCAAACTGGCCCCCTGTCCGTCTGTCGTGGCCGTTGGAAATGTCAGTAAAACCATGCCGATACAAATCGTGATAATAAAGCTGAGGGCGACTATTTGGGCCGTATTGAGTCGAATCCCCCTCAGTATATTTGAAAATTTACGGGTTCGGGTAAATATCTTGATCAGTACAAGTAAATGCCGGATGATGATTAATCCCACACCCGATTGTATCGGCACGAGTCTCAGCATCACCGGTAAAAACACAAGAAGGTCGAGCCAGTTATTCCGGAAAAAATGGGATTTTGGATAGGTATAGAGAAAAGTGAGGATCATATCGGCTGTAAACAGCCCGAAAACCAGGTAGTCGATTGTGACGAATATCCAGGATACAAATGGTGGAAACTGCCAGCGCAGACCGGCTTCAAAAATAATAAAAATCAGAGCAATCAGCGCGGATCCGAACACCCAGCGTCTGAATGGTTCAATCCAGTCCGGAATTTCCTTGCCGGATTTTATAATCCGGGATCTTTTCCAAAATTGAAGTTTTTTCCAGAATGTATTGAATTTATTTAAAAGAGTCATATGCAATGAACAATCTACAATAAAAAGATACTGTGCTTTCGGCAGGTTTCGATCATCGCGTCCGGCCAGATGGATGACTGCACTTCACCCACATGCGCCTTGCGTAAAAAAAGCATGCACAGCCGCGACTGACCGATACCGCCGCCAATGGTCAGCGGCAGTCGATCGTTCAGCAGCCGCTGATGAAAATCAAGATCCGTCTTGTACA
>Ga0272442_10001663_pt1 | contig 33277 bp, 39 predicted proteins | sample SSMForm2O_FD_200262 | JGI IMG/M metagenome (GOLD analysis project Ga0272442, IMG submission 200262) | Marine sediment archaeal communities from Little Sippewissett salt marsh, Falmouth, MA, United States - SSM-Form-2O | ecosystem: Environmental > Aquatic > Marine > Wetlands > Sediment ... | reverse complement strand
CTTGATCGCATCCGGTATCAGCAGAGGTGAATCCTCAAAGAGATGACATATATTGTTATTTGACAAAAAAACCGAAAGATTTTAATTTATCAATAGCAGTGCAACTTCATAATGTCAAACGTGAAAAAGGAATCGAAGGAACTCCTTAGAGGGGTCCTTATGGCAATTATTTTGTATTTTGTTATACAGATTTCCTTGGTTTTGGCCACTGGTGTGGATGACCCAATATCTGTCGTAATATCCGGGAGCATGGACCATACTGGATATGATTTCGACCAATGGTGGGACATAAAGGAACAGGAATACCTCCAATTTGGCATAAATGAGGAGGATTTCATGCAATATGATTATCACGAAGGTTTCTCAAAAGGGGACATCCTGCTCGTCACTGATATTGGGATCCAAGACATTTTGGTGGGTGACGTGATCGTATTTAGAAGGGGCGATGAGAAGATACCCATTGTGCACAGGGTCGTTTCAGTGAACATTATAGACGGGGAACATTATTTTATCACCAAAGGGGATTACAATCCAATAGCGGATAACTTCTATACCAATGGGATTTCCGGTGTCCATGAGGCGAATGTGATTGGCGAGGTCAGCGGGCTGCTGCCACAAATTGGCAAGGTCACACTGTTCTTCAGAGGGGCACTTTGATAATATGAATGACCATGTTGGGCCATCCATTGCAGTAGATGGATTTTTGACTGATGGACGGAACATCCTCCTTATAAGGAGAAAGAATCCTCCATTTGCATCATACTGGGCTCTCCCTGGCGGTTTTGTAGAATATGGCGAGACCACCGAGAAGGCCGTGATCAGGGAGATCAAGGAAGAGACCGGGCTTGTCATCTTTGCGCCAGTCTTGATAGGCATATTCTCTGAGGCGGACAGGGACCCAAGAGGACACGTTATTTCATGCGCATATCTGTGCAATCACACCCTGGAGAACTTCCAACCTGGGTCCGATGCTTCAGAAGCAAGGGTTTTTCCTTTGAGAAGATTACCTGATTCTTTGGCATTCGATCATGGAAAAATAGTAGCTATGGGCAAAAAACTTTTAAACGGTTCTGGGTATTTCACGAATATAAAATAGTGGACGATTCACATGCTAGCACAGTACAGGGAAAAATACCAGAGGATATTCTCTGGATTTGGAAGGGCCATGGCCAGCACGGGCCTTTCTCCAAATCATTTCACGGCCTTGTCACTTGTGCCTTCTTTAATAATGGGTTACCTGTTCTATATTGGAGAAGTATATTGGGGATTGTTGTTCATATTAATATCGGCTTTATTTGATGTCATTGATGGAAATGTGGCCAGAGCAACGGGAAATGTGACCGTTTTTGGCAAGGTTTTCGATCATAGCATAGATAGATACATTGAGTTCATATTGATCGCAGGCATCGTGTCCGGCGGTCTAGCACAACCCATAACGGGTTTTTTTGCAATATCTGGAATGGTGATGGCGTCTTATGTAAGGGCAAAGGCCGAATCCGAGGGCGCCAAGAATTGTGATGTGGGATTAATGGACAGGGCTGAGAAGCTAATTCTTATAATGCTCGGATGTGTGTTGTTCAAATGGTATGAACCATCTTTAGACTATGCATTCATCCTTGTAGGTGCGCTTTCACACATTACGGTAGTTCAAAGACTTAGATACGCTAAGAAACAACTTGAGGTTAATAAATGATATCAGCAATAGGAAATCCAGTGTACGATACCATTATCACCCCCTATCTTGACACCGGAGGCCGGGTATTGTCAGGATGTTCTACAAACGCATGTATAGTCTTGTCATTGCTTGGCAGAGAGTGCTCTATTTCAGGGTGTGTTGGCAATGACTTCAAGGACAAATTTGTGAAGGACCTTGATTTTTTTGGGATCACACATGAGATACAGCCTTCCAAGGAAACAGGCGGATTTCATCTGGAATATTATGAGTCCGGTGACAGGAAGCTAAATCTATTGGGCATTGCGGACCCCATATCCTATTTTCCGGAAAAATACCTTTCTGCAGATTATATAGTTGTTGGCCCGATACTGGGAGAGGTATCGATCGATCTTCTCAGGGACATTAGGGGGCGAACAAAGGCAAAGCTGTTCCTTGACCCGCAAGGTTTTGTAAGGGAGGTCAGGGGAAAGCGCGCAATGAGAGTGAAAAATCCCAGGATAAGCGAGGTCGTAGAAAACATCGATATTGTGAAACCTAATGAGTACGAGGCAGAGATCATGACAGGATACAATCCATACAACGATATGGACAAGGTCTGTGAGACCCTGTATTCATGGGGCCCTGAAATAGTCATAGTCACTTTGGGAGAGCATGGGTCGGTAGTTTATGATGGCAGCGAGATGCAGGCAATCCCTGCCTTCAAGACCTTTGCAAAGGACCCAACCGGCGCTGGGGACACCTATATGGGTGGTTTTATTCACGAGCTTTGCAACAAGAAGAGCTTGTATGACGCAGGACTTTTCGCAACATGCACGTCCTCCATAGTGGTCGAGAACATTGGTCCAAAATTCCCCATAGACGAGGCTGAGATACGTAGAAGGGTCGACGACTTGAAGGAGACCATTAGCCAGATATAATCCTTCGTCAATCCTTTTTTCTATCTTTCTTGATTCACAGTCTGCAGCCACGCATCCCCCTTTTCTCGAAATACCGCTGATGGTACTCCTCAGCATCATAGAACACGTCCGCCTCGACGATCTCAGTGGCTATGCTTTTCTTATAAATGCCAGACCTATCCCTTTTTTCTTTAGATCTCACGGCCAGTTTCTTTTGTTCCCCATTATGATAGAAGATCACTGACCGGTATTGTGACCCAATGTCCGGCCCTTGCCTGTTAAGCGTTGTTGGGTCATGTATTTTCCAAAATACTTCAAGAAGCTGTTCATAACCTATCTCTTTAGGATCGAATTCGATTCGCACTGACTCGGCATGTCCGGTGCCTCCCGTTGAGACGTCCTCATATGAGGGATTGGTATTCCTGCCGCCGGTATATCCGACCTTAGTTGATGTTACTCCTTTGATCTTCCTGAATTCTGCTTCGACACCCCAGAAGCACCCTGCCGCAAAGGTTGCAATCTCTTTTGGCCTGTCCATAGTTAAGAATGGAATAGCAAATATAAAAAATCATTTAAAAAAAATAAGGAAAAAGATATCACCTGATTACTAGGACCGGGCAATGTGCCTTTTGAATCCCGAGTAACTCCTTGAACATATGACGATCAGAAATTCCTAGATTTTCAGTCCTGAGATTATTATTTATTTTAAGTTTTTTTATATTATTTAATATAAATAATTAATTAATTCAATAATATTTTATTATTTAAGAATAATAGTCTAATAATTGAGGATATAATTTGACATATTCAGAATTAAGTATTATTTGATAATTAAATCAATTAGTTGTTAAAGCTAGATTCGGTGATAGCACATATTATCTGGCTATTTGTCTTACCATCTAAATTACAATTTTTTTATTTGGAAAGCTTTATATTAATCTGCGAGATTATCATTTCAGGGTGAACACGATGGTCGTGGCATTTGTACTCTGTGTCACAGATGCTGGCATGGAAAGAGAAGTGGTCAACAAGTTGGAAAAGTTTGAAGAGGTAGACGAAGCCTACGTAGTTTACGGAGAATACGACGTTATCGCCAAAGTGCATGTAGACGAACTTGCAATGCTAGACAAGTTCATTACTGAGAAAATTCGATCCGTAAAGCCCGTTCAGATGACATCTACCATGATATCAATTTAATATCAAAGTACTCGGCGATTCGCATGAAGAAGATACTACTTTGCTCAGGAGCACAACACTTAGAAGGGAATTTCAAGGAAGCGGGATATGAGACATTCGTTTCTTTTGACAATTATGACGATAAGAGATTTTTCATGAACTCGGATATCTACTCTAGGCTCCCTGTGGATGGGCTTTCAGGAGAGGATGTGGCCGTTATACAAAGCGCCTCACTTTCACAGTATGGGGGGGTGTGGTATAACACACAGGACCGAATATTCGAACTGTTGCAATTTCTTTCAATACTTAAGAATCCAGAGAAGGTAAAAGAGGCTGGACACAAGAAATACGCATATTCATCATTGGAACCACCAAAGTCGATTGAAGTCGTATACACTTGCATGCCTTGCGCCAAACAGGACCATGCATGCCTGACGGGAGAAGTGAACTCTTCAAAGCTGGCGCTTGACCTTACGTTGTCAATGTCCGAAAAGGTCCACATAATCGACCCGCACCCGCCAACGTCACTTGACTGGTTTGGGGAGCTTATTGGAAAGGGGAAGGTAAATATCATATCCATGACCGACCCCCTGCTGCTCTTAGCAAACAATGAGATGCCTGATGCAGTTATCCTTGGACCTGACGAGGGCGCTGCCGCAAGATTGGGTATCAAATCGTTCTCCAAGTCCAGGATATCTTCGGTTGAGTCTACAATATCCGGATCATTCGATGTAGATGGTATGGATGTCCTGATAGTTGACGATATGGTGCTCTCTGGTGGCACATTAATGAGGACAAAGGAGAAGCTCAAGGAACTGGGAGCAAAAAGGATTGGCGCCGTATTGACCCATGCCCTTCCAGTATGGGGCGGGGAAGGCAACCTTGAGAAGATCAACAAGGCTTTTGATAATCGTGTGTTTGTTACAAACACAGTTCATACAAAGACATTTGAGGACACAGCTCTGGATTGCACAAAAGAGATACTAATGCATATTTGAGAAATCCATCATATTGTGTGCTCATAAACGTTAATTTTTAGGTAAACCTTAAAAATAAGATATGTTTCGAAATAAAGAGAGGTGTAATATTTGAAAACTTTCATTGCTACTATAGGGGTTGGAAAAGGTACATGGGGCAAGCTAAAGAGGATCTGCAGTGAGGAATGGGATAATATAATCATTTTGGGAAATCAATGGGCGAAGGATACGTTCAAGATAGATTCCCCGTTCTCATGGATATTATTGGACGATCAGAAGGATGTATGCCTTTTGGTGGAAGACATAGTTAAGGAGCTGCCTACAGACTCTGACGAAGTGTATGTGAACATGGTCTCTGGGTCTGGTCGTGAGCATGTTGCCTTGCTGTCTGCACTCGTCGACAATAAAAAAGCTTTTAAAACTGTCTGTGTCTGTGATGATGGGATTAGATATTTCGGTGAGTGATAATTATGATGAAAGGACTGAAACACAAATCAAGGACCCAGTTGAGGAGAGAAAAGCAGGCCAACAAGAGGTCTTTGAAAGGCTTGGCTACTTCTGTTAAGAATGAAAAGAGAAAGAATGCCGCCAAAGTAGATAAAGAGTGAAGGGATAATTGTGACCGAATTCAAGGTTACCCCTTGGGAAGTAGAAGGTGACTTGGACTATAAAAAGATGATAGAGCAGTTTGGGACACAGCCTATCACTGATGAGATAGTTGAGAAGATAGAGGGATTGGCCGGAGAAGTGCACCCCCTGCTAAGAAGAAAGATATTTTTTTCCCATAGGGACCTTGATTGGATATTATCGATGTACGAAAAAGGCACCCCGTTCGCCCTTTACACGGGCAGGGGTCCTTCGGGTCACACGCATTTAGGTCACGTATTGCCATGGATATTTACTAAATACCTACAAGACAAGTTTGGATGTGAACTTTGGTTTCAGCTTACCGATGATGAGAAGTTTGTTCTTTCCCCCAATCTGTCCTTGGAAGATGTTGACAAGTATACATATGACAACACTCTTGACATAATTGCAATGGGATTTGATCCAAAGAAGACGAAGATCTTTTCCGACCTTCAATATTCAAAGACACTTTACAGGAATGCCATAAAGGTGGCGAAGAAGGTAACCTTTTCCACGGCCAAGGCGGTCTTTGGTTTTGGAAATGCCACGAACATAGGACTTATATTTTTCACATCCATGCAGTCTGTGCCAGCATTTCTGCCATCGATCAGCTCGGGAAAAAAGGTGCCTGTGCTCATACCGAGCGCCATTGACCAAGACCCGCACTTCAGGATAACCAGGGATGTGGCGGAGAAGCTTGGTTATTATAAGCCGGCACTTGTCCAGAGCATGTTCCTCCCATCATTGGAAGGTCCCGATGCGAAGATGTCCGCCTCCAAGGCCAATTCAGCCATCTTCACGGTAGATAGCCCCAAGGTTGCGAAAAAGAAGATCATGAATGCATTCACTGGTGGGTGCCAGAGCCTTGCAGAGCAAAAGGTGAAAGGTGGAAACCCAAACATATGCACTATATTCCAGTATCTTTACATCCTTTTCGAGGAGGATGACGCCGAGCTTGAGAAGAGAAGGCAAAGATGCCTCAGCGGCGAGGAGATGTGTGGCAACTGCAAGAAGTACCTGGCAGAGAAAGTTGGGGAGTTCCTCAAGGGGCACCAGGAAAGAAGAGAAAAGGCAAGGGACATGATCGATGATTATGTCATTTCCGATTGATCATCCTTTTTTTTCTAATGTAGTATATCAGGGGATTGGATATCTTTTTCCTGCCTATTAGCTTGTTCTTAGACATGGTCGCCATAAGTTCCGAAAGTTCCTTCCTGCCCAAGTCCAGCTCCTTTGAGATGTCATCCAGGTGTCTTGGGCCCCTCATCAGGATTTCGAGTATCCGTTCCCCTTGCGCCATCCTGCCGCTTTTCCTGGCCTTGGAGACGAGCTCGCTGACGGTTTCCCTGTCCTTTATGCCCCATGTGACCAGCTTGCAAAAATCATCCGGCTGGCAAACGTTGGGGACGTTTTCAGCCACTTTGGTGCACGATGGGGGAAGATACCATTTTGATTTGCCAAAATCCTGGACCGCGGGCGTTTCTGTCATGCCGAAACCCAGGTGGTAAAATATGTTCATCTTCTCTATGGGCTGCTCCTTGAAGAAGGGGGGTTCGCAGCTATCCCCGGCCTCGATTATCGCTGGAACAACATCGTTCAACAAGATCTCAATGTCCTCCTGATTCAGATTGAACGACGACTCCCTGTCAAAGATCCGTGTTGAGGGCATCAATCTGGCATAAGACAAAAATGAGGTCAGGAGGATGGTGATGGCATAGTTCCTCTGCCCGGAGGAGACGCCGTGTAGCGCCAGCTGGACACATGGTGGGAATAATTCCTCGGAAAGGTCCCCTGAGACCCTCTCGATGGTCCTAGTGACCTTGAGGAGCGCTTTAACCCGCTCTAATATCTTCTCATAGACCGGGTGCGATATCTCTTGCATGCGGGGCGATATTCTCTTGATGTAATCAAAACACTTTTTCTTTACTATCCTTGAGTAGACCTCATACATCTCGCCCCTGGTCAAGAACAGATAACTGCCGATGATGTATTGCTCCTTTATGTCGATCACATCATACGCATCTTCCCACTTTAGCGCGTACTCTATCATCCCACCCTTTGAGTCCCTCAGTCTGTAAAGGTCTTCCTTGGGAAAGTTGATGTCGAGATCTTCTATATGAATCATCCTCTTCATGGGATTCTCAATCTTTGCCAGTTCGCTGACCTCCACGGCCCACACCAGATCGTTTATCTCCTCAAGGACATCTGGGCCATAATACTTGGATATCCTTGCAGACATGAGCTTCTCATACGCCGTCAGGGCGGACAGGACCTCCGGGGCATGCGGGGCCTTTGACAGGCTTTGAAAAAGAAGGAAAAGTGAAATGATGTCCTCTTCTTCGCCCATGTCCAAATACTTCTCATTGTTCTGTTCGCTGGACCTTGCTATGGCTAGCCTTATCATCCTTGGATCTATCTTGCTCAGATCTATTTTCAGGTATCTTGCATACTTCTTGCTGAATGGATTTATGGCCACCATGACATAACCTCTTCCTTTGCATAAATATAGTTTTTTGATGTAGCCGCATAATCTAGATATAGTAGCTCATGATGGGCAATAGCAGGAATGCCATAAGCACGGACCTGTTAACTCCCAGAAGTGGAGGCATCAATCCCATGGACGTGGAGATAATGCATAGCAATATGCCCAATGGGCCTCCAAGGGAGTACACTAGCAATGTCAGTATGACTATCCCAGATATGCATAATATGTCATATCTTATATTTCCCATATTTTTCAACACTATTTTTGCAATCACCCTTAGTAATAGAAATGCCAGGAATGAGGATGTCACAACCACCATGACAAAGAGCAATAGCTCTTCCTTTCTAATATCACCCATGATCTCCTGCACACAGATCAAGGCGCCGTTACGTGGCTTCTGAAAAAGGTATAGCACTATTATAGCAAAGAGGGCGTTCGACGTGTTTATGGAACAGCATGACAATATGAATTGACGGGTCCCGTTCTCGCCATCGCCCCTTGAGAAGATGTTTGAGAGGATGGTTGCCTGACTTGCGCCTATCCCTGGCACCGTTGAGACAAGTATCCCAGAAAAAGTTCCCTTTAATGTTGTGATAATTATGTTTTTCTTGCTGATCAGAAAAAGGTCGTCAAAATCCTGTTTGGGGACCTCCTTGCCGCCTGCCAAACCCATAATCAAGGAGCTCATTCCAAAGAAACCTGAAAACACGGGCATAAGCGGGTCCTTGAAAAGCATTGTGTTCTCAAGAACAGCATAACCAAAGATGCCACTGAGTAAGAACACAAACAAGGCCAAGATTATTTTTTTCATGCTTTTGTGGGCATATATCGTGATTATCGAGAAGAATATCAATAAGTACAATGTGCTGGAGGATATAACAGGATAGATAATCTCAAACACATACATGAGCAGCGGCAGTGAGGCAGTGATGATCACCACCGACAAAAGGCTGGCCACACCAGAGAGGCAAATTGCTTCCCAACCCCTTCCTGAGAGCACCATCCTGTGCGCTGGCAGAACTGCCAAGGACATGTCTGGGTCGGGTATACCAAGTATCGTTGCGGGAATGAAGTCAATGAAGGTGTGTGTTATTGACATGCAGCATATGAAAACAGATGCCGACATAGGTTCTATAAAAGAGCTGTTGGATAATTCCATGGCCAGGGGGGCTGCCGTATTGACGTGTATCCCAGGAACTAACCCGGTGAATATGCCACAAAAGACACCTAACAATGAGTATGCTATTAGTTCTAAGGACACATAAAATCAAATGTCCTTAAGTACTAATACAATTCCAATTTCCGAAAATATAACTTTTGTATATTTCGATGTTGGATATATCCACTATTTTTTTAGGATCACGTAGTCCACGGCGGGACCGGAGTATAATGCATCTACTATTTCTGCAAGAGTGCTTCTGAATTTATCAGCTTCTTTTAACTCGTTGGCCCCACTATAATTTTTATAGAACTGTTCATATATTTCGAACATCAGGCCTTCGTCGATATCTAGTTCTTCAGAGTCCATTTTCAAACTATTTGCTCCCATGGAAAGGGGGGCTGAAAGCATTTTGAAGTCTTCAAATACGGATTCTTCAACAACTCTTTCTATATAGCTACCATGCATGTTGATTACCTCCGCGAATAGGTATTCTCTATTCTTTATATATCTTGTTGTTATGGTATATAAATGTGATTTATTAGATTTATTTTGATTTAGTTAAATAATGTTAAAAATATTGATTTTTTATGTATCAAAATATAATAAAATATAATAATGAATAATAATATTGAATATATTATAATAAAATAATAACATTTTGAATCAATGGAGATATAAAAAGAGCATTGGACTTGAATTGAATCTTAATTGTCCAGCATTTTCATCTTTATCTTATATTTTTTCTTGATGTAATCCTCTTCTGAGATGCTTCCACGATCTCGCATTATCTTAAGCGTTTCCAATATCTCATCATAGTTGATGGACGGTTTGGATTTCCTTGTGTATCCCAGAAAAACCACTATCATGACGACAGGGATCGTGAAAATATACCATGGATATGGTATCGCAGAACTTTCATTGGTCGATGAGCTTTTATCTTCATATGATTCATCCATGCCAATGATCGCATTGAAGCAGAGGCTTATCTTGTCTATGTCACCTAGCTCTGTGTATATCAGTTCTGCCTCGTGGAGCTTGTCCTTGGCCAGTTCGAAGTTACCATCATCAATCGCCTGAATTCCCTCTTGGTAAAGATTGCGGGCCAATAGGTATTTTTGTGATATGTCAATGTATATCTGCGATGTGTTCAGCTTTGATGGATTCCCTTCTTTCTCAAATTCAACAATGGCCTGGCCGAAGCTATCGATCGCCTCTTGCCATTTCATTGACTCATAGTAGATCAATCCTTGGGAAAAGTATTCCTCGCCCTTGTCGACAGGCATGAAGGCCGGTCCAACCTTAAGGGACAAGAAGAAGTAATTGTTTGTCGTTACCCTCTCGTTTTCAGGGGATGAAACGAACACCCTGAAGTTGTATAGCCCTTCTACTGCGGCCCACCCTATCTCTATGTCTCGTGTCTCATTAGGGCCTAGCATGAACTCCTTGGATGCTATCCTCTTGTTGGTCTCCTTCTCATAAATCGCGCAGATGATGCTTCCAGTGCCATCCTCTCCCTTGTTAGAGATGTTGGCAGTGAACACTGCGTTGTCCCCGTCTTCAAGAAGGCTGTCATTTATTGTGACCTCATTGATCGCTACGTCGATATAAGGCAATACACTGACGTTGATGTCCACAGAATCATAGTGCCCCGTATTTGACCTCGTTGTGATGGTGATAACGTAATCGCCGACCTCAACGGACTCTGCGGCCGTTATCCTGACATCAATTCCTACATCTGTGTCGTAGGAGACTGCCAAGGAATCCGACTCGAACTCCACCGTGAACCCGTCTGGGGCATCAGCCCTGACCGTTATGTTTGGCGAGTACAGCGCAAATGACATAGACATCGAGGGCGCGCTCATTGAGAGACTTGATGACAGTGAGCCTGTTATGGCGATGTTGGCTGGTGGGGGTGGTGGGCCAGGGGTTGTGGGAGGCACAGTCGTGGGAGGATTGGTCGTTGATGGTGGATTCGTGCCGCTTGGATCCTCCGACTGGTCCTCGTTTGACCTCACAAAGACTGTGAAGGTCTTTGACATGCCTGGGTAAATATCAATATTTTCTACTTCTGAAGTTATTTCTACACTCGCCTCCTTTGCCTGTATAGAAGCCATTGACGACATCATCATAAAGAGTAATAATACTGTTAGAAATCGCTTCATTATACAATAGTGATGAGCAACACTTAAAAAGTTTTCTCAAAGAGAAAAATAGGATAAAAATTTATATGAACATATGTAAAATCAATCTATCGTTAGCTTCCGGAATATTCCCTTTTTTTCATCTTCGGCCATGTGTTTTTTTGCGTGCTTCATTAGGACTGGCAAAAATTCCTTAGGGAGCTTTTTGTTCTTCTTTTTAGAATGGGAAGCACACATTTCCATTAATTTTATCCTGCTTATCATATTTATACTTATTTATTTTTTTATAATGAAGTCTAATAATTTAGACTCTAGGTCATCCTTGCATTCTATTATTTCCAAATATGCGATAATCTCCCTTCCATCAATTAGAGAATCAATATCCTTTCCTAGCTTCTCCATATCCCCAATTTCCTTTGAGTATAGGTGGCATGGCAATTCAACACCACAAGCCAGGATATTGAGTATCTTGTGTCTGCCCACGAGATATGTGCTTGCAATGGTGGCGCTGACCTTTTCCCTCTCGCCACAGTCCTCGGGCAGTGAGGTGGATATCTCTCCAGTTGAGGATACATAGACGTCATTTGGGGAATTGACATACAATAGCTCGTTCCCTCTGTATATCCTGAATATCCCCCTTGCCTCTATGGTGTCCTTGAAGAAGATATCAGCCATTCCTTTGATGTAGATATCTAAGGTTTCTTTGCCATCTTCGATCTCCAACAGCACCCCACCATAGTATGGTTTCAAAGAGGCTATGCGCCCTGATGCAAGGTAGGGTTCACCGATCTCATCAACAGAACCCAATTCAGATAGTTCAGCATGCGAGACGTTCAGGCTTAGGACGAGATTGCATAGTGATCTGTCATCCTCCAATACGAGGACCTTTGCATCCACGATGTCGGCCAGGCCCATCCCGTCCTCGAATGGGACCTTTACATCCCCAATTAGGGCATATCCTCCCTCGATATCCTTGACCTTGCCATTCAGGGAGTATACCCTTCCTGCATCCTCATAGCCATAACCTTCTGCAATGTCAACATATGCGGGGTAGAACTTCTGGATATCCAGCTCGAAAGGTTCTTCCACCGAAATGGAGAATCTGGGCCAGTATTGCCTCATGTACTTTTGAGGGACCTCATTCAGGGTCCCCTGAACATATACCCAGTCCCCCAACTTGGGTTCAATTGAAAGCTTTTCCCTGAGGCCGTAGAATATGGGGACCTCGACCTCATGCTCGCCCCTTAAAACAAGAAATAGATTTCCGTTTGACTCATATTTTCTGCAAACGACGCCTTCGAAGGACATATAGTCCCCGACGTACGACTCCAATGGCCCCCTGGCGACGATTGGCGTGATATTTCCTGACTCAAAAAATATGAACCCAACACCCACTATGGAGAACAAAACGCTTATGACAGCAATTTTAGATATCTTCATATGTATCGATCAAGGTTAAAATAAATAAACAATATTTGGCAATATAATTATAATTAAGCAAAAACTATTTATGGGGTCTTTTGTTTTAGTTTGACCATGTTCCATCCAATCCGCACGATAAAAACGCTCAGGGAGGAACTAGGAGTGTTTTTTTCATACAAGGCAAACAGGATATACTTGTTTTTTGTGATTGGATTTCTAACGTTCTATCAATCATTGCAATTCATACTTGACCACCCTTCCTGGTACATCACTTTCTCACCAGACCTGACAATATGGTTGCAGGAGCACCTTTCAACACCGGCATTGGACATGCTGCTGTCGATCTATTATCCAGTAGGTTTCATGGCATGCCTCGTACTGCTCAACTATCTGATGGTCAAGCAGGGTAAGCAAGGATGGAAGTGGGGGATTGCCATAGCCGCGTGCTGGATTGCGCACTTTGGGCTTGAGATGGTCTTTCCAGTGGCGCCGCCACTTAGGTGGGAATCTGGAGCAAGGGCGATAAGGCTGGAGACCCTGCCAATAACCGACATACTTGTTGGCGTGAAGTACGGTGGGCTCCCATCTGGGCACTTTGGATATGTGTTATTGGGATTCCTCATTGCGAGGTTCAACTTCATCAAGACGAGAAGCGGAACGTATAACAAGTACATGTGGTTCCTGCTTATCAATCTGGTAGTCACAACTTTTACTGTACTGTACCTGGGAGAGCACACGGTAGAGGACCTTTTTGCATCCATTGTGGTGTTTGGCGGAATATTCTGGCTGGTCTCAAGATACGTTTCCTCAAGTGCTGATGAGGAAGTGCATCCGTTCAGCAGGGCCAGGAGACTCTTATCCCGGGGTTAGGGTGAATATTGTCTTGCGATGGGTGAGGCAAAGGACCTTTTCTTTTCAATTGAGGTCTTCTCTGCCTTAATGTAATTCAGGGCGCCTGTCGGACAGACATCGCAACACACGGGTTTTCCGCCGCAAAGGTCGCACTTGACCGCCGTGCGCCTATCCTTATCGTATCCCATGCAACCGTATGGGCAGGCCACCATGCACATCTTGCATCCGATGCAGTTGTCCTCCATCACCAAGATGGCTCCGGTGGAGGGGTCCCTCCATAGGGCATCGTATTTACAGGCCCCCATGCAGGGAGCCTCGTCACATTGGCTGCACACGACTGGCACGCATACACCCTCCTCGTTCCATATTATCGAATGGATCCTGGAGCTGGATGGCCTGACGGTGCCTTCGTGGTGCAGTGAGCACATCAGCTCACAAAGCCTGCAACCTGTGCACTTTTCCACATTGATCATAATGAGCTTATCCATTTTGCTCCCTCTTTTTTTCCTGCATTAGGGATATTTCCTTCGTATCAATGTTCTTGTCTGCAATAATAAAACCCTTTTGCAAGGCCATATTGAACAGCTCATCGGCCTTCTTGCTCCTTGTTATCACTGTCGTGTAGCCGTCCTCGCTCCCTGCCGATCCAAAGGATATGTCACTGAAGAAAGAGCAATAGTCCTTGCAGTAGGAACACCCCCCAAGAACAGAATCTTCAAACTTGGAAAGCGGCAGCGACACTTCACTGCCAGTGAGGGTTGTTAGACGGATCTTCCCCTTGATATCGATCTTTTTCACGTTATTGAGGTCTATGCCCTCATGGAGAAGGACATCATTGAACTTGTCATGATGGAAGTTCTTTGTGCAAAATAGGCCTATCTTGAGCTTTACCTCTTTAAGCAATCCTCGTTCCTGTGCCAGGCCTATGCCCTGTATCTGGCATGGCAGGCCGACAAAGGCCACGTCTTTCCTCAATGGCAGCATGGAAACTGAAGAGGATGCCCCGTATTTTGAACCTGCCGAGTCAATTGTGGAGGAGAGCAAGGGGGTCGGTTTCCATCCATCCATACCGACAGTGAGGCCCACAAGGCCCTCGAGGGAGTTCAGGAATGCAGTGCACGCCCCTCCGTCCTGGCATCTTTCAAGAACTGACTTGTCAGTTGCCTTGGCACGCCACAATGAAACGATATCGCCAAGCCCTTCCTTGACACGGTGGTTATGGATGGGGCAGGTCTCAAGACAAAGTTCGCACGCTTCCCCATCCCCGTCATCGCCAAGGGCAGCCTTTGATAGGGGATTGTAACGACGGCCGGCCTTGACCTTTGGGCAAACCGCCCCGCAGGTCCCGCAAAGGCAGCATCTGCCCTTGTCTATTATCTCTTTCTTCAACTTGCTTTCATAACTGCATGTTCCCAGGGCTCTTTGAGGCATGAATGGCATCAATCCTTTAATTTCAGTTCCAGTCTTTTCCGGCTCTTTCCCTTGTTCACGGTCTTGAAGATCTCTATTCCGCCAATCTCTTTTGTATTCCTGACATGGGTCCCGCCGCATGCGTCCGTGTCAATGTCTCCAATGACGACCAGACGAATCTCTTTTATCGTCTCTGGTATCATGTCCAGCCTCGTCTTCCCCGGGTCTACCATCTTCTCAGCCTCTGCCCTGAGCAAGGAGCGGACCTCGACCGGAGTTCCCATTGATATTAGCTCGTTTGTCTTGGACTCTATCTTTTTCGTTATGTCCTCGGACAAGCCTTCAAGGTCAAGGTCTATTCTGGCCTTGTTAGGGGATATGCTGTTGCCCCTTATGCCTGCGCCAAACTCGCTAAACGCCACATGGGACAGCAGATGAAGTGAAGTGTGGAATCTCATCATTGCGTACCTTTTTTCCCAGTCAATTTTCAATGTGACCGTATCACCCTTGGAAATGCCGTCAATGGCGTCCTCGGTCATGTGCAATATCTTGCCCGAGCTCCTCTTTACCATTGGTATTCGGTAAGCCTTTCCCTTGTGCACTATAGACCCCGTGTCACTGTCCTGGCCGCCCCCAAGGGGGTAGAATATTGTCTTGTCAAGAACGAGTCCTTCTGGTGTAACTTCCTCAACTGTGGCATCAGTTTCCCTTAGATAAGAGTCCTCTTGAAATAGTAATCTTGTCATATTGAATATCTTTATCCTGACAGTTATAAGATTTCCTAAAATTCAAGGCATAGTTAAATTTATTAATTTCTCAATGCTCTTTTGAATAATGCCCATAGACATTGAATTTATCGCCTATTTCAGGCTCATCACGGGTGAGGCTAGGACCTCCCTTGATTTTGAGGAGATCACGATAATGGATGCCATAACCGAGCTAGGCAGGAAATATGGCAGCAAGTTCATCAACGAGCTCATTGACAGGGGAGACCTTATGGAAGATATCCTTTTCTTGAAAAACGGCAAACTGACAAAAGACCCTAAAGAAAAATTAAAGACGGGGGATGTATTGTCATTCATCCCGCCTGCTTTTGGGGGGTAGTTACCTTTCCCTATTGCCTTTTATGAACTCTTCAACCATTTTCTTGCAAACGTCGTCTGGGAATTGTTGCGGTGGATGCTTGAAAGAGTATGAGGATATGGATATAAGCTGCCCCGAGATATTCCTGTCAAGCCCGATCTTTGTGGCCCTGATGGCGTCTATCATCACACCAGCGGAATTTGGCGAGTCCTCGACCGAAAGCTTGAGGTCCAATTCGAATGGCACGTCCCCGAACTTCTTTCCCGTCATCTTGATGTAACATACCTTGTTGTCCTTCAGGAACGGAACATAGTCTGATGGACCTATCCTGAGCGGCACCTTGTATGGAACAAGCGACTGGACGGCCTCGGTCTTTGAGATCCTCTTGGACGTGAGCCTCTCCTCTTCCAGCATGTTATAGAAATCGGTGTTACCTCCGACATTCAACTGATATGATTCGATGATCTCTGCTCCACGGTCCACGAAAAGCGTTGAGAGGACCCTGTGAAGGATGGTTGCTCCGACCTGTGACTTTATGTCGTCACCAGCGCAAGGCAGCCCCGCCTCAACGAACTTGTTTGACCATTCATCCTCAGAGCAGATGAACTCCGGCATCGCGTTTATGAAAGCGGTGCCTGAGTCAAGGCACTGCTGTGCATAGAATCTTGCAGCGTCCTTTGAACCTACTGGCATATATGAGAGAAGCATGTCCGCATTGACGTCCTCCAGTACCTGCGCCACATTGACCGTCTCGGCATTGCGGTCGACTGGGATGACCTCACTGAGCTTCCTGCCTATACCGTCATGTACAGGCGCCCTCTGGACCTCGACACCTGTCTTTGGCCCCTCTGAGAACTTCTTTGTGCAGTTCTCGCCAGCGAATATGGCATCCTCTAACTGTAATCCTATCTTCCTGTTGTCAACATCAAATGCCGCAACAGGCTCAATGTCAGATATCTTGTATTTTCCAAAGACATTATGCATAAGTCCCGGAACAAGTTTGTCATTTTCATCTATGTTTTTGTAATACTCTAATCCTTGAATGAGTGATGAAGCGCAGTTTCCTATTCCTGCTATAGCTAATCTTATCTTGCTCATAATTACACCTTCAAATTCTTGACATCATTTTATTTATATATTTTATGGTGATAAAACAATGTTTTATGGTGATAAAACATAAAATATAAATTTATAGATATTATTATACATTAAAATGTATATAATATTGCATATTATACTTATTTCATGTAGTCATCAAGAGATGTTTTAGTGAATTTCCCCTCAGTTTTTAGCTTGGCAGACCTCATCGAGGTCAATGTAACATTAGCCCTGAAGTATTTGTGATTTCTTCTCTCTGGCCTGTATTGGCTGTCGTAATATGACTGCCAGAGCGATTCGATGCTTTCTTTTTCATCATGGGTCCTGGCCTCGTATCCTAGTTCTTCAATGACACGGTCTAGAGGGCCATCTTCAATATTTGACAATCCATTTTTGGTATAAAGTGAAATCCAGCTTCTCGATGAGTTCCCCAAAACGAGTATTGTGTTGGGGCATCTGTGGGCTAAGATTCCAGCCACTTGGTCCCCTATGTTGTGCCTGGGTTTCAAGTAACCATAGAGCACATTCTCCCCGATGGGGGCTAACCTTACAAATCCCCTCATCCTGTGTATCTCCAATCTGACCGAAGATATCATGGATCTTATTTTGGAGATCTTTGCGCTCTTGGCGTTGTCAATGTCCTTTGGGCTTAGCTTGCTTGCATATGCATATAGAGAATTGTTGCAAGAGCAATGGCAAGCAAGATATTTCATATAGTTACAGTTTATCGTCTGACCCACCTGTCCAGGCTTGATTCCTGCCATCCACCAATCTTAAGATACGGATTAGCCCTCTTTATCCTCACCCCAAGATAGTGCAATTCCCTTCTGCTCTTTATCTTGTCTTTTTTTCTGGAGCTTACAATGCGCTTTGCGCTTATTGGGCCTATACCAGGCACCCTTATCAGTTCTGAGAAACTTGCATAATTGGGATCGATTGGTTTTGAGAATATCTCTGAAGCTATGGCGATTTTAGGGTCCTTGTTTTCCAGGAGATCACTATCGTTGAAGGCCGTGTATAGTTCATCGATCTTCAGTTTGTAGATCCTGTACAGCCAGTCCAGTTGATACAATCTGTGTTCACGCCAGGGCGGTTGTGGTTGCCGATCCGCCAATGCGGTGCCATCTACTGGCAGGAATGCGGAGTAATATGCACGCTTAATTCCCATTTTGCAATATTCCTTCAAAACTGAAGAGAAAATCTCCATGTCGCTCTCATCCGCCCCCCCTACAACGTATTGTGTCGTCTGTCCCGCCGGAAGAGGTCTAGTCCTGGATAACTTGCTGATGTATCTTTGTTTCCTTAAAATGTCATTTTTAAAGTCCTTTGAGGGCCCCATGACATCCATATACTCACTTGATGGCACCTCAATGTTCACGCTGACCCTGTCTGCTAGCTCAACGGCCTGCTTTATGAGATAAGCCTGTGTTCCAGGAAGAATCTTCAAATGCACATACCCAGAAAATTTGTAATCTTTTCTTAAGATGTTAATTGCCTCTATCATGCACTCCATGGTCTTATCCTCATCTTTGCCAATCCCCGATGAGAGAAAGAGCCCTTCAACATAGTTGCATCTGTACAAATGCATAAGCACATTTGCCAGTTCCCTAGGTTCATAATTATATATGGCCTTTGTATTCTTGCATGTTGATGAGTTAGAGCAATATGTGCATTGATGGGAGCACTCGTTTGTATAAAGTGTCTTTAGCATACTGACGCATCTTCCGTCATGGGAGTATGAATGGCAGACGCCGCTTCTAGTGACATCACCAATCCTGTCCGTGCCTGAGACTTCCCTTGTGCTGGCGCTTGAAACGCATATGTCGTGCTTTGTGGCGTCTCCCAGTGCATGTACCTTTTTCAGGTCTATAGATTTGAAGTTAAATGGCTCAATGGCGTCGAATCTGCTTTCATCCGCCAATCTAACCATTTTTTCAAGACCAACCATACAAAGAACTTGGCTGATGTCAATATAAGCGTAAAGAGAGAGAAGCAGTAAAGTGAAAACATAATTACTTTTATATCGGGGGCTTAACAATTAATACCAAAAGATTTAAATGTGTATCATTACCTTTTGAAAATGCTTTTGGTGGCCGGGGTAGGGTAGTCTGGTCTATCCTAAAGGACTGTGGATCCTTTGACTCGGGTTCGAATCTCGGCCCTGGCCCCACCCAAAATTATCTGTTTGTTTAGCATAAAGTTTAAAAAGGCATGTGTAATTTCTACTATGGGCCGTTGGCTTAGTCTGGTAGAGCAATGGACTCTTAATCCATCGGTCGGGGGTTCGAATCCCTCACGGCCCGCTCATTATTTTTTTGATTATCTTCTAGTAATATTATTATATGCAGATTTGAATTTATTCACATGAGGGATGAGCATGTGATGGAGACCTTGGGGATGGCAAGGGTCGTCATCAGCGATGGGAAGATAGTCTCCATCTCGGAACCTAAACTTGACTATTGCCCGCTTTTTCACAAGCACCGTGGAATTGAGAGGATTACTAAAGAGATCATTAGGGGCAACATTAAGAAAAGAATTAGTGAATACGGCCTTTTCACCGAGAAGAGAAATCTGGAGCAGAATGTCTTTGTTGGCTTCGGAACGTCAGAAATATTCATGTCTGCATTGAAAAGGGGCAAGATCGATGCTGTCATATGCGTATGCGAAGGGGCAGGAACGGTAATTACGGGCAATGCTGTGCTTGCCCAGGGCATAGGCGCCAGGCTCTCTGGATTGGTCAGCACTACACCTATAAGGGGAATAATAGATAGGATAGAAGATATGGGTGGGGCCGTTCTTGATTCGGCCACCGCAAGGATAGACCAGTACTCTGGCCTTATAAAGGCAAGTCAGATGGGATTTGACAGGGTTGGCATAACACTAGTTGACCCAGGAGAGGCAAAGAGGTGCAAGGCATTCATGGGAGATGACGCCGTGACGTTTCTCGTGCACACATCCGGCATCTGCCCAAACGACGGAAATCTGGACCATTGTGATCTTGTCACATCATGCGCATCCAAATGGATAAGAGAGAATCTTGGCAATAAAATAAAGGCACAGGCAGGTTCGTCCATACCCATATTTGCTTTGTCCGAGATTGGGAAGGAGCTATTGCTCGACAGGGCCAAGGACATAGACCGCCAGATATACATTAGCACGAAAAACCTTCCAAATTTAGAGGGAGTTCAACCCAGAGAATTATTTTAAAGATAATATTTATATATAAAATGTTATATAAAATGTTATAGTATTATAAACTAGGTGAGATATTTGTATAAGAAAAAATTAATATTTATCCCTTTGATAGTATTTTTGTTATTGATGGGTTTTAGTCCTGCTATGTCCCAACCCACTAATGTTGCAATCTTTAAGGACGTTGACCCCTGGGACGAAGCAACTAACGAGTTGCTGCTGACATCTCTTGCAATTCCCTACACAGTATACACTAGTGCCAATATAGGCGTTGTTGACCTGAGTGCCTATGACAAGGTCATTATTCCCAGCGACCAGACTGATGCTTTCTATGCGGTAGTTGAGGCCAATAGATCGTATTTTGAGGATTATGTCGCCGCAGGCGGCGTCCTTCATCTTCATGCCACAGATGGCGGATGGCATGGCGGGTATTGGCCAACCGGCGCCCTGCCATGTGGATACCAATATGAGCATCGTTATGGAGAGTTGGTTGACGTTTTGATACCCAACCATCCCGTATTGAACAATCCCCACGTGATTACGGACCCAGAGCTTGACAACTGGAACTACTCGTATCATGGCGGTGTGGTATCTGGCTTCCCTGTGGGCACCGAGATCGTTCTTCACGATACTTTGCTTAAGGCCCCGGTTTTGGTTATATCTAATTATGGAAGCGGCTCTGTCATTGTGACAACCATGACCATTGAATGGGCGACGAAGAACAATATCACATACCTCTTGGAGAACACCATGCTCTATGATGCCGGGACCTATGGTCCGGGAAACGTCAATCAGGTGTTTGGCAACAATACCAGCCCAATGGCGATATACATGCCCCTTGTAAGGACAAACCTCTCGATTGCTAATGATGGTTGGTCATGCTTGTTGGAGAATCTTCCCGAGGAAGTGCCAGAGGATATAGCGACCATATTGGGCGAAGTCAGCATGCACATGGAGAATGCTCAGAGCTTGTCGAATCCCATTGGCACGAATGGGGAATTAATAAAGGCTATAAACCTAATGAAGCAGATCAGTTCAGAATTGGAGCTTGGCTGCTTCAATTCCTAAATATTTTCTTTTTTATACTTTCTTATTTTTTAATTGACAATAAACAATAACTGATAATTTTAAGAAAAGAATTAAGAAGCAAAGGGACCTATAGCCCCTTTGCCTTCTCTATTATCTCTGCTGCTGATTTCTTTGAGATCCCCTTGACATTCTCAAGTTCAGCTGGGTCTGCATTTGCTATGTCAGAGGCGCTTGAGTATCCTGCTTCAACAAGCCTCTCAGCTGTCTTGGGGCCTACTCCCGGTATCTTGTCCAGGGGAATGGCTTCCTCCTCTGCTGGCAAAGGTTCTGCCTCAACAGGCTTTTCCTTCTTGGGCTTCTTCTTTTCAGCCTTCTTTTTCTTAGGTGCCTTCTTTGCCTCAGCTGCCTTCTCCTTTTGTTCTGATATCTCGGCCTTTTTCTCTTCTTCCATCTCTGACCTAAGGGCCTGGATCTTGTCAATCATGTCAAGGATAGTCTCTACATTCTTATCATAGAGTGATTTTCTCTTCTTGTCAACTGGGATTCCCATCCACAATGCGTCATCTACGGATATGCCAGCGGCTATAAGCTCCTTTCTGGAGTATCCTCTTGAATTTCTCATGAAGTGTTTGTGTTGATAGTGAATTCTAACTTTTGATTCATACATATGCATCACCTGAATACCAGATGTAAAGAGGTTTTCTTTATAAATATTTGTATAAAAGTGATTAAAAAATGCTGTTATAACATCAGTATTTAATATTGCATTGACAATTATCGAACATGGGGAGAAACAAGCTATATCTCATAATGCTTTTCATTGAGGCAGTATGGCTGCTTGGGATAATTGGCGCCCCGTTTCTCTCGTCAGTTGGGCTTGATTCGCTTTCAAGGAGCTTTTTTGCTTCATACAGCAGGGTATGCCATCAAAAGGCAGAACGGTCCATATTCATATTCGGCGGGCAGATGGCAGTCTGCGCCAGATGCTTTGGCATTTATCTGGGGTTCCTGGTCGGAACAATTGCATTGCCAATGTACTCAAAAATAGAAAATGTAAGGATTCCCGACGCCAAACTTGTCTTGTTATCTGCAATACCTCTTGCCATTGATGGATTGACCCAACTTACAGGGTTCAGGGAGAGCAACAACGAGCTAAGGCTTTTGACGGGATTCCTCTTTGGACTTATAGTTATTAGTTATCTTATTCCTCTGGCATTGGTTCGACTGGGGGCATGCGAGTAAGCCCGATGTAGTAGATTGTGAATCCTACAGTGAAGAATCCAGTAACAAGCTCACCAATGAGCGCTCCAATGAACGGTATCAGGCCTAGGATGACAGATGCCAAGAACGCTATTATGTACAATATGAGGATATCTGGCCACACTTTCTTTGCCAGGTCGAATGAGTTCCTGAACGAATCTGTAAGCGGCAGATCGTCTAGTACTATCCCCTGAATGACGAATACCGTTACTATTACCACCACAATTAAACCAACACAACAAGCGAGCAAGCCAATGAACTGCAACACTGCCAATACAATGGATGCCACGATAAGTAAGACTATCTTGTCCTTGATAGTATCAAATGCCCTGCCAAGATCAACTTCGCGCTGTTCCCAAGCATCAGACGTCATGACGATGGCGACCGCACCGACCAGGATGGAGAGTATGCTAACGACTATTGTCAATAGTGCCGTTGCCCCCAGCAATCCAGGCAAGAAACTGCCAAAGTCGAACTGACCATCCTCCACGGTGAATTCACCTACCGTTCCTATGGCTCCCGCCCCTCCGGCGATTGCAAAGCCACCGAGCATGGAGACGATCCCGGGTATCAAAAATATCAATATTATCATTGGATATTTACTGACTATCGAAAGCGCATCGTTGATTATGCTACTAACTGTCATTTTGTTGTTCATTGAAGATTTATAACATCTATTTGTTTTTTATAATTTATGCTTTCAGAGGTTGAAAAATGCTAATATTATTAAAAAAAGAAGAGATCAAGCCTCTTCAAGATGGCAATGGACGCGCTCCATGAAGGTTAAAACATCGTTCCTGTCCCCATAAATCGAATTGACGAAGTATATCTTTTCCTGGATGTCGCAGTACCATATTGTCATCATAAATTTGGATTCGGGTGACTCTGAGATAATGCTAAAGGCATCGTGGCCGGAGACTTTGCTCTCTTGCGTGAAGTATGGGGCGCCCGCGGATGAAAGTTGCTCTGTCATTTCATTTAGTTTGCCAGAGATATGGTCGCTTGATTCTTCAAGTCCTTTGGCAATATAAGATATGCTAATGTGTGCAGAGCCACTATTGATAAAAACAATGTTTGTTTCTTCTTGGGCAATCGCCCATGAATCATTAGCTATCTTCAACCCAAATACATCCGTATACGAAACTTCGTCATTTATCTCTGTTACCTCGACATCCTCCCCAATTATGTTGATTACAAATGATGCTATGGAAAGGGGTGTGATTATATCGAGCAGATACAAGATTGAAAATAATAGCAATAAAAATAATATCACTATCAGAGCAAGCCCAATTATCTTCATTGGAGTGAAAGGTCTTGATGTGTAGAACTTAAAGAAGGCCCTAATTCTATCCTTAAGATCCTCGTTCATATAAATACCCCCTTCTCCCAAAGGTCAAGGTCTTTTAGCATATTGATTATCTCCTCGTTGGACAACTGGCCAAAATTGCCAATAAGTGAAAGGAATTGCATAAGATTTTCATTCAACTCGGGTAATTCATCGTTGCCATTGTCCCCGTTTTCCCCATTACTCAGCCCTAACTCATCCTTGATCTTTGATGAGGTCGGAAAATCGAATTCAAAGGACAGGGTCTCATCCTCAATTCCATATTGCTCCGGATAAGTGATCAGCACCGTCATCTCTGCTGCCACATCGCCATCGTTCTCTATTGGTCCAGAGTACTCCATTCTGGCATTTATATCGCGATTGAGTGCATAATAATCGAATGTTTTCTCAGTGGGGTCCACGGAATCTGGATTGTTCAGAGTGATAATTACATTGTTCGGTGAGATCGATGTTTCCCAACCGTTGCTATTAAACAGATGTACATTCAGGTTTGCATTGTATAGTTCTCCGTTTTTTTCAAAATCAGAGAAATCAATGCTGGGCACCAGCACTGGCCGTTGCAATATGGTGGCGCAGATCTCCTCTCTCAGGGCTATTTCTGGCACCTTGCTCTCCCCGTTCAGTATGTATGAGGAAACCTCGACAGAAAAACAAAGGTCGGTTACCTTTTGTTGCAGATTGAAGGTATTTCTAATCTCTTCTGTTTCATAGGGGCCCAAAGTGACATTATAATCTTCCAGGAAGTATTCTCCGACTTTTTTTATCTTCTTTAACAGGAGATTTACCTCCATGTCCGAATCATTTGGATTATACACCCTTATGGTTAGTGTTGAAGTGCTACCAAAGAACATCTCCTCAGGGAACATCGACAAGTATATTTCAGGGGGATTGGATTGCTCGACCACCACTTCCCTTTCAGTGACCTGTATCTGCGCGTACCTCGTTTTCTCCACAGTGGAGCCAAATGCGGCAGCAAAGAAGTGGACCTCGACCGTATACGTCCCCGGTGCAGTATCATCCGGGACTCTGCAGGGAATCGTGTCTGATAGGCTCATCGTATCCCCTGGATTAAAGAATCCTGGGCCAAATGGTATATTTCCTTCCCCAATCTTGTGGCCATCAAGATAGACGTTTTCTTCAACAAGAACTTGTCTATCTAGGCTATATGCGCCTTCTCCGACATACTGTCCTTCCGCATCAACAATGACATTGAAGCTCCCTCCCTGCTCAACCGAGCCAGTAGAAACATCGACATCTATGTCTATCGTGAAGTCTTCTCCAGCTACTGCCGGGATGCAGATAAGTGATAATAAGACAAAAAAAAGGGCAAGGATTCTTTTCATAGAAAACAATGGTATGTGCAGTATAAATCATTTTTCCATTATTAAAAAAATATAATATAATAAAAAAGATTAGGGCTTTATGCCCAGTTGCTTCTCTTTCTCTGCTATGAGCAGCTTGGTCTTGACAACAGTGTCAGGATTCAAGGAAATCGAGTCAATTCCGCATTCTACCAGGAACTCTGCGAATTCTGGGAAGTCAGATGGGGCCTGACCACAGATGCCTATCTTCTTTCCTCTTCCCTTTGCGGTCTTGATGACGCTGCCGACCATTCTCTTCACAGCAATGTTCCTTTCGTCGTAAATGTGCGAAACGAGCTCTGAATCCCTGTCGAGTCCAAGGGTGAGCTGTGTAAGGTCGTTTGAACCAATTGAGAATCCGTCGAAGACATCGCAGAACTCATCAGCGGCCAACACGTTTGAAGGTATCTCTGCCATAACGTATATCTCAAGACCGTTGTCTCCCTGCTTGAGGCCGTATTCTTCCATGATCTCCACTACCTTCTTGCCCTCTTCAGGTGTCCTGCAAAACGGCACCATCGTCTTCACATTGGAAAGGCCCATCCCGTTCCTTACCCTCTTGATCGCAATGCACTCAAGTCCGAAGGCTGGCTTGTAATCCTCGTCATAGTACCTTGATGCACCCCTCCAACCAATCATTGGATTGTGCTCAACAGGCTCGTAAAGGTAACCGCCTATCAGGTTTGCATATTCGTTTGTCTTGAAGTCTGAAAGCCTTACAATGACATCGTTGGGGTAGAATCCTGCAGCGATCCTGGAGATTCCGTGACTGAGCTTCTCGATGAAGAACTCCTTCTTGTCCTCGTATCCCACGCTCTTCTCCTCGATCTTCTTCACGACCTCTGCAATCTTCTCATCGCTCTTGGCCTTTTCCTTTAGCTCCTCGAAGTGTATCAGTGCAAGAGGGTGGATACCGATGTACGAGTTTATGATGAACTCTTCCCTTGCGAGGCCAACACCGTCATTTGGTATCTGCCCCTGTGTAAAGGCCTGCTCTGGAATGGCGGCGTTCATCATTATCTTTGTCTTTGTCACAGGCATTGACTCAAGATTCGTCTCCTCGATCACAAAGTCAAGCAGCCCCTCGTATATGGTGCCCGTCTCACCAGCGCATGAGACAGTGACGTCCATTCCCGTCTTTAGAATCTCTGTTGCGTCCTCAGTGCCAATTACCGCTGGTATCCCCAATTCCCTGGAAACGATCGCGGCATGGCATGTCCTGCCGCCCCTGTTGGTCACAATTGCGGCCGCTATCTTCATAATTGGTTCCCAGTCCGGGTCTGTCATGTCCGTGACAAGGACCTCTCCCTTCTCGAAGTGCTCTATGTCCTCTGAGGATTCTATGACATGTACCCTTCCCTTTCCGATCATCTCACCGACCGCCTGGCCGGTCACAAGGGCAACGCCCTTTTCCTTCAGGACATAGTTCCTAAGGACGTTCATGTCCTTTCTGGAATGGACCGTCTCAGGCCTTGCCTGTACTATGAATAGGCCACCTGTGCCTACTTTCTTGCCGTCCCCGTCCTTTGCCCATTCAATGTCCATGGGTTTCTTGTAGTGTTTCTCGATGATAACCGCCCATTTGCCAAGTTGAAGTATCTCATCGTCAGTTACGACATACTTCAACCTGTCCTCTTCGGCAACGGGGACGTTCTTTACAGGTTCCTCGCCCTCGTCACTGTAAATCATCTTGATCTTCTTGGCACCGACCTTCTTGGATACGATCGGCCTGAATTTGTCAAGGGTGGGTTTGAAAACATAATATTCGTCTGGATTCACTGCACCTTGAACAACATTCTCCCCAAGGCCGTATGAACCCGTTATGAAAACAGCATTCTTGAATCCTGTTTCAGTGTCTATAGAGAACATGACACCTGATGAGGCCGCATCCGACCTGACCATTTTTTGTATGCCTATTGACAGATATACATCGAAATGACCAAATCCCTTGTCTTCCCTGTATGAGATGGCCCTGTCTGTGAACAATGATGCAAAACATCTCTTGCATGCATGGATCAGGTTCTTCTCGCCCTTAATGTTGAGGTAGGTGTCCTGTTGCCCTGCAAAGGATGCATCAGGAAGGTCCTCAGCAGTTGCAGATGAACGGACAGCGACATCTGGATTCTTCTCGTATCCAAACTTATCTGCCATCAAATGATAATGGGCAATGATCTCCTCTTCTAAGTCTTTTGGAAGTTCTGTTTCGAAAATGAGCTTCCTGACCTTTTCTCCCCTTTTCTGCAGATTCTTAATATTGTGGGTGTCAAGGTCCTTTAAGACATCCTTTATTTTATCCATAGTACCCGATTTTTCCATCAAGTACTGATAACCTTCAGCTGTGATAGCGAAACCGTTTGGAACGCTCACACCTTCTGATGTGAGATTCTGGATCATCTCACCCAAAGAAGCGTTTTTGCCTCCTACAAGAGGAACATCTTCGATACCGAGTTCCTCAAACCATTTTACATAATTTGCACACACAAAATACCCTCCACAAAGTATTAAGAAGGCATCATATTATTATTTTAAAAATGTTTTGTAATTTTAAGTTACATTTTATTTTGATTATTAATCAATATAGTGCATAATAACTTATTTATTGAGTTTTATGGTCTTATCGACGTATATATTGCTTATTTTTTAAAATAATAATATTTTTTGTTTTATTAATATATTTTAAGAATATTTAACCCTCAAGTAATATTATATTATTAATGTTCATTGATCATAAAATAGAATTAAAATGACATATATCTGACTATTTTATCCTATTATTCAACCTTTCATAATTGATTCCTTGATCGTAATAAACCCCATTATCATCTACAAAATAAATCTCGTTGACAATCATTTGGGTCTAGATACATTTTTAAAATTATACGATATTCATCATTTGCACCCATAGTAATATACTAAAAAAATACTTCAAATACATCATTTAATTTTGATGATAAAATTACTTCCCATAACTTTTATCAATGAGGAATATCAATAGTGTAATACTAAATACCAAAGTATCGTTGTGCCTTGCTTCCTCAAAACCCGCCTGTGTCTTTTTTCAGGCATATTAAGAATGATATGATTCTTATTACAAATGTTGCGATGGGGTATGGTTAAATATCAACAAAAAACGATACTGTCAATCGGTGGTAAATATGACACACAGAAATGAAGAAAAAAGTTCAAAGACCAGACAGATGCTGTTGACTGAAAAGTTTATTAAACATCATCCAATCATTGAGAGGCTTCCTTTGGTGAGGACCATAAATCAGGACCTAGAAAAGTTCGATCCAGCAAAAATAGTCAAGGTCTTCATGGAAGAGGCAGATCTCCCAATAGAAAAGGCAGAGGAATTTACTGACAAGATTTTGTTCCTATTGGAATCATTATATCTCAAGGGAAAATTGAAGTATATTACCACCAGAATGATTAGAGAGTTAATGTGTGTCATAGCTGTCATGGAGGGGGATTTCGCAACTAGGGACAAACTTACTGTGGTCGGCATGCCAGTAAGCGATGTTGAGAAATTGTTCTTCGGCCTTGATTTTGATAATTCGAATCAAATCCCCTGTGAGGAGTTCATACACAAGATAAAAGGGGACTGCATTGACGAACAGTACTCTTTGCTCAAATTGTATAATTTTGATACCCCTTATGGGAATCCAGCCTATTCACACCTGAACAAGGACATATACATCCATGACAGGGATTATCCTGCACGTCCCTTCTGCTATCAGCATTCAGGAAGATTCATCTTCAGAACAGGCCTCAGGGTAGATGGTGACGGAAAGTACTCAAACATATCAAAGCCAGCAAAGAGACTAGACGTGGCCATTAGGCACACTTGCGAGTTTTTGGGGGCGGCAAGCAGGAACTGGAACGGCGGACAGGGTTTCAGGAATCTATTCTGGGAGCTAGGCCCCTATTTGGAAGACGAGGCCAAACGTTCTACGTCAACGGTCAACATTGACGGTTTTGACATGCCGGCAGGCATTGTTCAAAGTGCCCAAATGCTCAGATATGAACCAAACCATGTCTTTGTGGGCAGAGGGAGCCAAGCGGCATTTTCATCTCTAGTCAATTTCGCTGAGCCACCAAAGTATCTCACTGACGATGCAGACGTTGTATTGCCCGGAGGAAAGGTAATCAAAGGCGATTATTCAGAGTATAGGGACTATGTCCTGATGTTCTGGCACGCTTATCTTCATCATTCCATACAAGGGGATGCAAATGGCGGCATGTTCCACTGGATGAAGGATGACACCGCCATTAAACCAAAATGGTTTAAGGATGAAGACCTTCAAGACCACATATTCTCCCCTTTGATGAGATACATAACCAAATTCGGGGGGCCATATGTGTACAATGTCAAAAACGTCAAGGACGATGAGGTCGCATGCACTTCCTGCTGCTCATTGGTGTTGGCAACGGAAGATCCTGATGACTTTAATCTAGCCAGGCAGGGGACCCTTGGGATGGGGGCGCTACAATGCGGATCCTTTAATCTTCCAAGATTGGCATATATGGCAAACGGGAACGATGATCTAGTCTTTGAGATGATCAAGGAAAGAATGGACCTACTGAAGCATGTGATGATCGCCAAGAGGGATTTCATGAAGAAGGTATTGGCTTCAGGACTCTCGCCATTTCTTACACAACCCAAGTTGCGGGGTGTGGACGATTCACCATACTTTGATCTTGAAAAACAATCTGTATTGTTGTCCTTTTGCGGCATGAACGAGTTTGTGGCTGCGCACATGGGTTCACAGCTTCATGAAAGCAAGGAATCCCATAACTTTGCCATGAGGATTCTCATGTATTGCCTTGACTATTGCAAGGAGCTTACTGCTGAAACAGGAATAAACTTCTCCATATGGAGACAACCTGGTGAGACAATGCCAGGAAAGTTTGCCCAGGACGACTGGAACAAGTTCAGGTCAAAGGCTGTTGTACAAGGGGACCCAAAATCAGGCAGTGCATATTACACTAACTTCACACATTGCAATGTTAGCTCGGATATAGATGTATTGACTAAGATAAAGAACGAGACGCCATTCCATGGCCTGACCACTTCAAACCTGATGCATGTCTGGCTCGGTGAGCAGGATCCGGATCCAGATTCAATTTGGGAACTGACAAAGAAGATAATAGATAAATCATTGGCCAGTTACTTTGCGTATACTAAAGAGATCACGGTCTGTAACAAATGCCACTCCACATACTCGGGCGTAGTTGCCAACTGCAAATGTGGGGCTGGTCCATCGGAGCTTGTTGTACAATCAAGGATAACTGGATATTACTCCACTGTGGGAACAGTAGAGTCAATAATTAAATGGAGAAACGGCAATAAGAAATCTGGTCTTAAGGATGCCCATTGGCAACCATCAAAGTTCTCAGAGTTCAATGACAGGGTAGCAAACACCTGGGGAAAGAGATTCCAAGCGCTTGAGTCAGAAAAGGAATACAAGAGAGCGGTCATAGAGAATGAAGCTATGGAGGTTGTATGATGGGAGTTTTATTCTTCAAGTCACAAAGCTGCCCAAGATGCCCTAAGGCGCTTGAGAACGTTGAGAGGGCCATATCAGAACTTGATGTTGACATGCCATTGGCAATAATAGATATTTCTACAACGGAAGGCAGGATAGAGGCACTTAACAACATGGTTTCCGAGACACCGTCTGTCATGATAGATGAGGACCTCTATGGCGCCGACATATTGATGGATATAGAAAAGATAAAGCAAATTCTTTCAAAGTGATAACATGGGCGCGTATTCTAAGAGAAAGCTACTGGATTTCATAGAGAAGTACAATTTGATGGAGAATCAGATTGATACGAATGTACAAGTGACCAACAATGGGATCGATCTTACGCTTGAGGCAGTTGAAGGGTTCACTTCAGCTGGTCGTATAGACTTTTCAAATAGTGAAAGGGTAATTTCAGATACGGAACCAATGAACTTCGATGAGAACGACTGGCTCTATATGCCTAGGGGAACATACAAGATCACCTACAACGAAATAGTGTCCATTCCCAACAATGCCATAGCAATTGCTAGGACCAGATCCTCCTTATTACGGTGTGGGGCCACCATTGGCACCGGCGTTTGGGATGCCGGTTACCGTGGAAGGTCTTCCTCCCTGCTCAATGTCACAAACGATAAGGGAATTTACCTAAAAAGGAATGCGAGGGTCTTGCAGCTTGTGTTTTTTGATTTGGATTCAGAGACAGAAGAGTACTCTGGGGCCTATCAGAATGAAAATATAGTTGATTGAGATGAAGGTCAGACTTATTTCCTTTACGCCAGATCCTGAGCGCGTATGCGCATCTGCGGCGTTAACGTCCTATTGGTATAAAGGCGCTTCTGAAACTTACTCTGCCCTGACAGAAAAGGAGATAGCCGATATCCTTGACAAGGTAATAGGATATGGTCACGTTTCGGTAATCGAACATGTAAAGTTCACATTCTCCCTAGAGGACATTTCCCGCGCTTGCACCCACCAGCTTGTAAGGCACAGAGTGGCTTCATATACCCAACAATCCCAACGATACGTGAAGGTGGAAGAAATGGAACCTGTTGTTCCGCCCGCGATTAGTGGGGATCCCAAGGCAAAGGAGATCTTTGATGATGCTGTGGAGAAAATCAAGGAAGCGTATTCAAGTTTGATCGACATGGGGATTCAGAACGAGGACGCGAGATTTATACTCCCAAATGCAACTAAAACCAATATAGTCGTTACAATGAACGCCAGGGAATTGAGGCATTTTTTCAAGTTCAGGTGCTGTGAGAGGGCACAGTGGGAGATCAGAGATGTCGCAAACGAGATGCTCAGGCAGGCAAAGGAGATCGCACCAAGGATATTCAAAGACGCTGGCCCAACATGCGTCTGCGAGGGGCACTGTCCAGAAGGAAATCTTTCATGCGGTAGAGTAAAGGTGAGTGATAATGGTCAGAGATGATGCCCAGACTTATTTTTCAAAGATAGCAAAATTGGTGTCTTCCAGGTCAACATGCATCAAGCAGCACGTGGGTGCGATACTCGTAAAGGACAAACACATAATATCTACAGGGTACAACGGTGCTCCACGGGGGGTCTCCCATTGCAATGAGGGCACCTGCCTTAGAATGAGCCTGGGATCATTGGAAAAATCCTATCTATGCAGAGGGGTGCATGCTGAGCAAAATGCCATCATTCAGGCTGCTTTCCATGGCACATCAACAGACCAGGCTACACTTTACACAACCCATTTTCCTTGTATGGCATGCTCAAAGCTACTCATCAATGCAGGCATAAAGGAGATAGTTTTCCAGAAAGAATACGACATGGAGAACAACACAAAAATGGACCTTCTCAATGAGGCCGGGATCAAAATAAGGAAATTAGTGGTATAATGGGAATTAAAAACGTCATCAAGCTGTCCCTTACGGATTGGGATGGAAAAGTAGCTACTGTGATATTCCTGGGTGGGTGCAACTTTAAATGCCCATATTGTCAGAACTGGCCGTTGGCGATAAATCCGGATGCATTGAAGGACACTGATTATAAGGAATATATAGAGTTCATAAAGGAATCATCCGATTGGCTTGACGGAGTGGTCATCACGGGGGGGGAACCAACATGTTACAGGGGCCTTGTAGATGTGATCAAGGATATAAAGTCCCATGGGCTGAGAGTGAAGATGGATACCAATGGTTCAAATCCTGACGTCCTGAGGGACCTCATAGGCAAGGGGTTACTTGATTTTGTATCAATGGATGTTAAGAATTCAATTGAAAAATACTCTGAGACCGCTGACGCTCCTGTGAACACAGACAATATATTGGAGAGCATATCGATTTTGAAGGAATTTGGGAGCTATGAGTTTAGGACAACTGTCGTGCCTGGGCTAGTGGAGTTTGAAGACCTAGAAAAGATATGCAATATTATTAAAGGTTCCAACATATATGTACTACAGAGGTATCATCCTGAGAATGTGGTGAATAAGAAATTCTCGGAAATTACCCCACAATCTGATGAGGAAATGGATGAGATGACAATATACTGCTCCAAGCATGTACCCACAAAATGGAGGGGTTAGATGGAAA
>Ga0272442_10001662_pt1 | contig 33287 bp, 39 predicted proteins | sample SSMForm2O_FD_200262 | JGI IMG/M metagenome (GOLD analysis project Ga0272442, IMG submission 200262) | Marine sediment archaeal communities from Little Sippewissett salt marsh, Falmouth, MA, United States - SSM-Form-2O | ecosystem: Environmental > Aquatic > Marine > Wetlands > Sediment ... | reverse complement strand
GTCGCGGTGGAGTTGGTATGTACGGTTCGAGGATTTTCCATTGTGCGTCTGTTAGTTCCATACCTCCTGTCTTGCATGACCGTGTAATGATTCACAAATTTTTTGCCTGTTTTTGAGATGGCTTCTAATTAAAGGCGGTGATTGTGGACATTGATTTATGAACGCTGCAATCATTATGGCACTCATGGAAAATACATGATGTACAACCTTTATTCAGGCGTATTCTTCTGTGACCTCGAAAAAGGCGGATTTGTAGACAGCAAAGGGCACGTGATACCTGAGTAGGATGGATCTGCAGAGCCGGAGCAGCCTGTTCCTATTGTATCAGGGGAAGCCCCTGTTCGCGAATTGCCCGGACGAGCAGGTCTTCTTCATCCTCAAAATCTTCAGGAGTGAATCCGATGGGCTGAAGATCGATTTTTGCACCATGTGTTTTGCAGATCAGAGTTGCGATAACGTCAACCCTGCGCATTCCACGAAAGGCAGTAGATATCACCGCGACATCCACGTCACTCTGATCGGTCGCCTCACCCTTGGCCACTGATCCAAATACATAAGCAGCCGAAACTGGAAAATCCTCTGCAACTGCATCCAGAAAAACATGGATGGTCCTTTCTATTTCATCAGGGATTGCAACCACGAAAAGGCTTCCTCCGTATTTTCAAGAAGCTTTTCAGCCTCTGCCCTGTCAACGAGCTTTGACAGATGTTCCTTGTAATTCGGATACCTTGATTCAATGTAATAAGCCGACAGCCAGCTTACAGTATGCGATAATTCAGGAGGGACGGTCTTTAATTCCAGCTGGTCAAGCAGGAAGGTAAGATTATGGGATCTGGGAGGTTCCTTTTTTGCTGTCTTGTGTATTATCAATGCCTTCAGCAGTTTTTCAATCGCCTGCTGACACATAAATGCTGCATATAAATATCTGCCACAGCCAAGCATTGCCTTTGCAGTATCAAGATCGTAGATGGCGATATCTATCCAGTAATCAACTTTCTTTTCCGGTGTCATGCAGAAAGATTAAATAGTTCAAGGGATTCAGTCAACAAAGGGTCCTTTCGGAAAAAGATATGAAAACTCAGTAATCCAGCCTGGCCATGCCGATAACCCTACCGAGGATTCTGAAATCCTCGCGCATGGTGACATCCATGGGTCTGTAAGAAGGGTTTTCAGGTATGAGGAGCACCTGTGATCCTGTGATTTTAAGGCGTTTGATCGTTGCTTCGTCATCGAGCATGGCGGCGACGATGTCGCCCGATTCAGCAGCTGGCTGCTGACGCACTATGACCATGTCACCGTCGTTTATGTCTGCATCCATCATGCTGTCGCCGGTGACGATGAGTGCGAAAAGTCTTGCCCCTGCTGCAAGGTTTGAATCCGCAAGAACTTCGCCTTCGTAGTTCTCCTGCGCGAATACGGGGCTTCCTGCAGCGATCCTGCCCAGCACGGGAACACGGCACAGCTTTTTTACGCCCTGGATTTTGTGTCTGTCGGTTGATTCTGTGTGAATGATATCTATAGATCGGGCCTGGTGTTTCTTTCGGCTTATGTATCCCTTATCTTCCAGCCTGCACAGATGCTCGTGAACGCTGGGCGCCTTCATTCCCAGGATATCTCCAAGCTCCCTGCTCGTGGGAGGGTAGCCGTTTTTTTCGATAAAGCGTTTCAGTTTCCTGAAAACACTGGACTGTGAAACAGTAAGTTCTTTCTTTGTGGATTTTGTTTTTACTGCCATGCCTTACATTAATAAGATTATTAGCTTACATATGTATGGTCAAGTTCCTGAAAGTTTTTATGCTGTTTCTTCCCTGCCGTAAAAGGACGCCACTGACGTTGACATCAATGGATTTGTCAGGAGCTTGTTTTAGTGTGTTATTACAAATGCTTATCTATTACACAAATGTTGTACTCGAAAAAACATTGAAGTACTTCAGATACGGGCACCCGGTATCGAATATAATAAGAATATTGCAAGGGGGTGGCGGCTTTACGATTGAGCCGGCCAGTGCTCATGTCAGCTGATGAAGCAGCAGGGCACGGGCGATGCTGCTTCATTGGTCGGATCCTCCCGCAGGAAGCATACCTGCGGGAGGGTCGAATAATCCTGTTTTTTTTCTTTATTGAAAATTCTGTCCTGTTGACCCCCGGTGGAAGCTGGGGATAGTGTCAGGTAAGTGGGAATTTCGACAGGAGGCTGCTAAACATGGTTGATGAAAAAAATCTGAAAATTAAAAAACTCGAATCCGCCAGAATGATGAAAAAAATAATGGCAGACCATTTCTACGAGATGGACGAAGCCTCGAAATCCGATACAGAGAAAGTGGCATGGTGCACAAGCGTAGGCCCTGCGGAGCTGTTAAACGCCATGGGTTTTCATGTGTATTATCCCGAGAATCACGGCGCCATGCTGGGGGCGACGCGGATGGCTTCAGATGTCATTCCTGCCGCCAATGCAATAGGATATTCTCCCGATATCTGTTCTTACCTCACATCCGATGTAGGATCGTATATTAAAGGAACAACCCCGCTTCAGCGTGCATACAAGGGCATTGACGGTGTCCCCAAAGCGGACATCCTCGTTTACAACACGAATCAGTGCAGGGACGTGCAGGACTGGTTTCAGTGGTTTGCCGATGAATGGGACGTTCCATGTGTGGGCATTGAGAGCTTCGTTGGGGTTGGAGATGTTACAAAGGCGCACATCGACAGCGTGAGTATGCAGTTCAAAGAGCTGGCGGATGAAATCAGCGAGGCCACTGGAATGAAGCTGGACATGGACAGGCTGAAAGATGTGGTCGGAAAATCCAGGAAGTGTTCTGACCTGTGGAAGGATGTGCTCGAAACAGCTGCAAACGTGCCCAGCCCGCTGACGTTTTTCGACGGCACCATACACATGGGTCCGGCCGTGGTGCTCAGAGGCCTTGATGTTGCCGTGGAGTACTATGAGAAACTTCTGGCGGAGCTCAGGCAGTGGATTTCTGACGGAATCGCGGCTGTAGATGACGAAAGACATCGTATCTACTGGGAGGGAATGCCGGTCTGGGGAAAATTAAGGGATCAGGCCCTTTTCTTCATGGAACTGAAAAGCTGCGTAGTGGCATCAACCTACTGTAACAGCTGGGTATTCACCGCATTTGATCCCGACGATGTATGGGACTCCATGGCAAGGGCTTATACGGAACTTTTTATAGTCCGGAATGACATTGCAAAGGAAGAATACATCGCACGTATGGTGGATCGTTTCAAAATTGACGGGATTCTGTTTCATGATGCGAAGACATGTCCAAGCAACTCTAACTGCCGCTACGGAATGCCTCAGAGAATCTCACACAACCTGGGCATTCCATACGTCGTGATCGACGGAGACCTCAACGATCTCAGGCTATACAGCGAGGAACAGGCCAAGACAAAGATCGAGGCCTTTGTTGAGCAGCTTGAGGAGAGGAAATAGATCCGGAGGACAGGAGCACAGTGCATTTTTTTGCAGGAATAGACGTAGGGGCTTCAGCCACTAAGGCCGTACTCATCGATGAGGATTCGAATATCCTTGGTTCTGGAGTAGTCCGCAGCGGCTTTGATTTCAAGGAATCTTCCAGTAGCGCATTGAGTCTGGTGATATCCCATTCCGGCAAGAATTTCGAGAATATAGACTGTATTGTTTCCACGGGTTACGGTCGCAGAAACGTATTTCTTTCGCATGCAACGAAGACCGAGATAGCCTGCCATGGAAAGGCAGCTCACCACTATTTTCCCGGGAAGAATCTCACCGTTGTGGATATCGGGGGGCAGGACAACAAGGTGATCCATATAAATCCGGACGGTACACGGGGAGAGTTCAGGATGAACCGCAAGTGCGCGGCCGGAACAGGTGCGTTTATTGAAGAGATAGCCGCTCGCATACTTATTCCGGTTTCGGAACTCGAAGGCCTGGCCAGGCAGAGCACAAAGGAAGTGTCTATCGGATCATTCTGTACTGTTTTCAGCGGAACGGAGATTCTTGCTCTGATAAGGCAGGGTGTAGCGACTGCGGATATAGTAAAGGGAGTGTTCAGGTCCGTGCTGAAGCGTATTCTGGAGATGGATCCACTGGACGGCACGGTTGTTCTTACGGGAGGAGTAGCAGGCAATAATCCGATCGTGGTGGAAATGCTTTCCGAAATGCTCGACCGGGAAGTTCATGTCCCATCTGAACCCCAGCTTGCTGGTGCGATTGGAGCCGCTTTGTTTGCGGGGGAAGATTATTTCAATAATGAAGCCGGTGGATAGGGATCTTATGGCGGGGACGGCTGGTTCAGGGGAATCTGGATTTCCGGAATACGGTGTTGCCGGACTCAACCGGCTTGCCCGCAAAATCGTGGAGGATGAGATAGGTCTTGTATGGGTCAAGGCCGAAGTGGGCACTGTGTCACGACCGAGATCCGGGCATATATATTTTACCCTCAAGGATGAAGAATCTGACGCTGCAGTGGATGCCGTGATGTGGCGCGGGCCGGGTATGAGATATGGAAAAATCATCAAAGAAGGCGCAAGGCTGCGCTGCCTCGGCCGTGTGACCATTTATGAGGCCAGAGGCAGATATCAGGTGGTTATCGAGCGTGCCGAGGCGTCCGGGCTCGGTGAATTACACATTGCTTTCGAAAAGCTGAAAAAGAAACTTGAGGTCGAAGGGCTTTTCGATCCGGGAAAAAAGTCGCCGCTGCCAGGATTTCCGTCATGTATCGGAGTGGTTACTTCTTCCAGCGGCGCCGCCTTTTCAGACATCACGAGGATTCTGGTCAGACGGTTTCCGGTGCGAATCCTCCTTTCCGGGGCCATGGTGCAGGGTGCAGGAGCGGCAGAGGATCTCGCCGGGGCGCTCAAGAGGCTCGATGAAACCGGCCTTGCGGATGTGATTATACTTGGAAGGGGAGGGGGTTCGCTCGAAGATCTCTGGGCGTTTAACGAAGAAGTTCTGGCCAGGGCGGTGTTCCGCTGCCGTACGCCGGTAGTGTCCGCTGTCGGACATGAGACCGATTTTACTATCACTGATTTTGTAGCCGATGTCCGTGCAGCTACACCTTCCGAGGCCGCGGAAATAACGGCGCCGGAATACGAAGAGGTTATTGAGCGGGTTTCCATGCTTCGCAGAAGGCTGGGAAGAGCGTTTTTTGCAGTATTGAGGGAACACAGGCTTGAACTCGAATCCTTCAGACAGAGAGTGTCCGACCCCAGGAGGCTGGTACAGGAGGCATGGCTGAAGGTCGAGGAGATGGATTCGAGGCGTCACAGGGCGGCCGCGTCATTCGTCTATTCCTGCAGCAGAAGGCTTTCCGGAATGAAAGCCAGGCTGGCCGCATGCCATCCCGGGATGAGAGTGATGCGGGGCGCATCCTTACAAGGAAGACTCAACGCTAGGATGAAAAATGTGATCAGCATATATATAGCTGTTCGCAGGAGTCGCTGCGAACAGTTCGGTGCAGGTCTGAAGGCCCTGGACCCTCAGGCTATTCTGGGACGCGGATACAGTATTGTCGTCAGGACATCGGATGGATCGGTTGTGAAAAGCTCTGAGGATGCGCCGCCTGAAAGCAGCGTGGACCTGCTACTTCACAGGGGCAGGCTCAGGGCCCGGGTCAGTGAGATATTATCTCCCCGTAACGGGAAAGAAAATCTTAATTGAAATTATGAGACATGCCGGTATTTAATCCGGTAGACAACAGGAGGTCGTAATGAAAAAGGCGCTTTTACCGATACTGATTGTTTTTTCTTTAACAGTTTCATGCGGAACAGGGGAAAAGGGTCCGGGCGTTGAACCCGCTGATAAAAAGGCCGTGAAAAAGCCATCCAGAGCAGAGACAGGTACAAAGAAAACCAGACCTGCTGCGGAAGAAGAGGCCCCTTCAAAAAGATACCTTCTCGTTACGCAGTCGCGTTTCAAGACAAACGACAAAGGAAAGTATGTCGTTCCGGATGCAGCCGTCATGCTTATTCTCAAACAGGGCAAGGGCGCGTACTGGGATGTGGAACGAATAGAGGATACCGAGTCCAACGTCTTTCACAAGGCGCTTGCTTACGGGGAAGAGGGCATCCTCACCATCGGGGGGAATGCGGCAATGCTCAAGCTCTGGAAAAAGGAGCAGGACGGGTGGAAGTCGGAAACCCTGTGGAATCCCGAATTCGGTGGAAAGCACAACAGGCTTCGTGATTTCGAGATGGCTGATTTTAATAAAGACGGCCGGATGGATCTTGCGATTGCGACTCACGATCAGGGCGTGATAGCCGTGGTGTGGAGAAAAGGGGACAAATGGGAGGTGGAAAAGCTTTTCGAGAAGAAAGATACCTTTGTTCATGAAATAGAGACAGGCGACCTCGATGGTGACGGACAGCTCGAGTTCTATGCAACTCCCAGCCAGCCCAATACCGTCAGCGGCGAGGATCAGGGCGGAATGGTTATGCGTTTCGAATACAATGGGAAGAAATTCGACAGCTCCGAGGTGCTGTCTCTCAAGACAAGGCACATAAAAGAGATCCTTGTTGCAGACGTGGACGGAGATAAAAAGCAGGAGCTTTACGCTGCACTCGAGGCGGAGACAGAGGGTTCGTCGATAGTTAAACCGGTTGAAATCCGTCGTTTTGATCCCGGAGAGGGAGGGTTCTCTGCCAGTACGGTTACGACCATTGACGATCGCTACTGTCGTTTCCTTGTGGCAGGGGACATCGACGGGGACGGTCAGAAGGAACTCGTTGCTTCTGCCTTTTCCAGCGGTGTGTGGGTTATCGAGAAAAACGGCGATTCCTACAGCAAGAAATGTATAAACAGCAAGTCAGGCGGATTTGAGCATGCGGCTGTAATGGCTGATCTCAATGAGGATGGAAAGCTTGAGCTTTACGTGGCAGACGATCGTGGAGGAAATATCACGCGTTATGTGTACAAAAACGGCAGGTACGAGTCGAAAGTGCTCCACCGCCGCGTGATTCCGGGCAAGGCCATGGTGTGGAATATCACGGACACGGCCCCGTTTTTCTAGACCCCCGTTCTGATATCAGTCAATAACTGTCGGGCATCCGAACTTGGCTTTGATGTTCTCTACTTCGCCGTTTTTCAGCTTGTCACAGAATGAGCCGTAGAATGTAACGGAATCATTGTTATCATCCTCGGTGTAGTTCCATCCTTCCTTGCGTGCTTCGTCTTTTTTTACGACTTCGTCATCAAAATACCAGTTTACCATGTCTGGATCCACGTCTTCGTTAAGCTCTTCCCAGTTGATGTCAAATGTGCAGGATACAATCTTGCCTGCAATGTCTTCGAGTGCAGCCTGTATGTCAGCCGTATTCTGTGCATTGTACCACTGCTGGGTATCTCCGGCTTCGGCTATGTCCTGCATTACGGATTCCCACTGCTGTGTACCGGGAATTCCCAGCACATAAACCGGAACACCGGCTGTTGAAAGCTGTGTGGCTGCGGAAACCGTAGCCACATCATCCAGGCATTGTTCTGCACTTGCGCAGATAGCCCTGGTGCATCGACACGAACTCGTGTTGAGGGAGGCGTTGCAGCAGGGAGCGCCGTCTGTTGCCAGAAGCACGTACTTGCTTTCTTCGGCCGGCAGTGTGTTCAGGTATGACAGAGCTGTTTCCAGCGTCTTGGCTGTCGGTGTTCCCCCACACGTATTCGTACCGCCCATGGCATCGATTATTTCCTGCGCATTCAGTTCGGCTATGGGAACGGGAATGCCGGTGGGCGCTTTGCACTGATCAGAAAGACCCGCGCAGGAAAGGGCCGGGAACATCATTAATCCGAAATTTATCTTGTCTTCATATTCATTCAGGATCTGACCAAGGGCCTGTTTCATCGTTGTCCACAGATTACCCGCCATGCTGTTTGACCTGTCCAGCAGGATAAGTAGATCGGGTATGTCATGTTCAATCTTGAAATCCGTCTCATCGCAGTCATAGGGATCAAAGCCGCCGTCACTGTCATCGTCAACGTCACCGTCAGTGTCGCTGTCCGAGTCCGTGTCGGAATCGGTATCCGTGTCACTGTCTACGTCACCGTCAGCATCACTCCCTCCGGGAGAATAAGGAATAGAAGAATCGTCATCGCAAGCAGTCCAGATAAGTCCAGTAAGCAATAAGGATATTATCACTACTGCTGCCTTTTTCATGTCTTGTCTCCTTTCTATTATCCATTCATACCATATATTTCATGATTTGAGTAATATGAAAAAAATTCAACAAGATGGGAATGTGTCTCATTGTATTTCAGGCAGCTTCCGTTACCGAAGCATAAGGTTATTACGGCAAGCAGAAAAGAAAGGACGCTGTTTTTATTTGTTAAGAATGATTTTCAGATCAAGGAGCAGTACGTAGGCCTTCAGCACATCCTGCATGTCCGGTTCAACTCCCTGTCTTGCCGTGTCGCAGATTGTGAGGAACTCAATGAGTCTCTGCCCGTCCAGGCCGACTGCAAGAGCTGCGGTGTGATTGTCCATGTCAGCTATTCCAGCCGCTGTCTCCTCCAGCAGTGAGTTGAACTCCTGCCATATAATGTCAAGAGCGAGATCCGAATTGCCCTGAGTAATGGCGGATTCCATTTCTTCAATGCTGGAGCTTCTGGGAAACTCCCACAGGATTGAAAACGAAAGCCCGGTCACCCCGGAATTTTTATCGTCCGGAATCGAAGAAGGAGCCGGAATTGTAGGTCTTGAGTCCTGCAGTATCTCTGAGGAATCATTCTGCCGGGAATCATCCGGTTCTATGACTGTCACTGCCGGCTGTGGATTATCGGAATCAGACCATGAAGGTCTGTCTTCTATATCTGACCATCTGTCCTGATTATATTCAGGCGCGTTTATCCCGGCCTTTGCAGTGGTGCTGCCCGAAAACGAAATACTTTCTTTTTCCCAGTCAGGAAGCGCTGTTTTTTCTATTTCGCCTCTGGTTATCAGAGACTCGATTATGGTTTTTGTAATTATTTCCAGTCCCTCGAACAAACCCTTTCCGCTTTTTGCACAGGTATCGATGTATATGAGATCCCGTTCGTTCAAACTTTCATTAATTTCGTGTATGGACAGGGCTTCTTTGATATCCTGCTTGTTGTACTGGAATATGAAGGGGAACGTTTTATCATTCACTCCCTGTTCAGCAAGGTTCTGCTGTACGCTGGAGAGTGTGGATATGTTTTCGTTCATGCGATCCTCAGTGCTGTCCGCCATGAAAACAATGCCGTCCGCACCGCTCAGGACCAGCCTGTATGTGGCGCTGTACCTGACCTCTCCCTGAATTGTGAAAATCTTGAGGCGCACGGAGTATCCGCCGATACGCGGAAATCTTATGGGTAGAAAATCGAAATAAACGGTGCGATCACCGGGCGTGGCCAAGTTTATCAGGTTTCCCCTGTTCTGTTCAGGTGTGTTTTCGTGTATGTATTTCAGCGCGGATGTTTTGCCGGAACGCCCCGGACCCACATAAACGATTTTAATGGTTATTTCCCTGGTCAGATGATTAACAGTGGACATCAGGGTGCTTTCCCCTCAGGCCGGCGGAGCGTGCCGAATCAGAGCCTTGTGTAGTCCTTGGGCAGCTCCAGCAGATTGGCGGCCAGCTCAGTATACATCCTGAATATTTCATCGTTTGTAGTTGCACCCTCACGCTGGGTTCGCTCGAGTAGTGTTTCGAGTTCGACGAATTCCTTGTATTTTTCTACATATTCATCAAACTTCAGTTTGCGGATAATGTACTCCTGATACCTCGCTATTTCTCCAAAATCCTTTTCGCCGAACTTTTCGTCAAAGCGCTGAATATACTGGCGGTAATTCGGCAGATAGCTATCATCACTCATAGTTTATGCTCACCTGTGGATATCCATAACCATATTACCATTAATTATTACCGATAGCACGTGGGAAACACCGAAGTGGTAGAACAGAGCGCGGTAATCGTCAACATCAAAAATCAGGATATCAGCCTGTTTCCCTGCCGATATGGAGCCCGCGTTGTTATCTATTCCAAGCGCACGGGCAGCGTTGATGGTTACGGCCCTCAGCGCGTGATCGCAGTTCATCTTCATGTACACCGCAGCCATGGTCGCGCAGTTGAGGATGTTTTCCGTATATGAAGTTCCCGGATTACAATCGGTGGCAACTGCGGTATTGACTCCGGCATCGATAAAGGGTGTTGCATCGGGAAAATCCATGCCCAGCGAGAATGCCGCACCCGGCAGGAGGATTACGCTTACGCCTGAGGCTGCTAGAGTTTCAAGACTTTCACTGGAATAATACTCCATGTGATCGACAGAGAGTGCTTTAAGATCAACAGCAAGCGAGATTCCGTCCAGATTGTTGAACTGACCCGCGTGCATCTTCACTGACAGGCCGAGTTCAGAAGCTTTTGAAAGTATGCGCTTTACATCACTGAAGCCGAAGGCCCCTTTCTCAAGGTATGCGTCACAGGCGGTTGCCAGTTTCTGTCGTGCCACTTCCGGAAGCATCTCGTTGACCACGATGTCCACGTAATCGTCTTTTCTGTCACGGTATTCTGCGGGAACGGCATGAGCCCCGAGAAAAGTCGGCAGGATTCTGGGGACTCCGTCTTCTTCCAGTCTCTTAATAACGCGCAGCATTTTCAGTTCATCTTCAAGAGAAAGACCATAACCGCTTTTTATCTCGACTGTTCCCGTGCCCATTGCCATCATCAGGTTTGCCCTGATTCTTGCCTGTCCGTAGAGTTCATCCTCCGTGCATTTTCTGACCTGCTCCACGGTTGAGAGGATACCGCCTCCTGCATTCAGTATTTCGAGATAGGGTCTGCCTCCGAGTCTCATTTCATACTCAACATGCCTGCTTCCGGTGAAGACCGCGTGCGTATGAGGATCGATAAAGGCCGGGGCAGCACACCTGCCCTTTGCGTCAATTATCTCCGTTATCAGTTTCAGTTGATCCGCTGCGTCTTCTGCCCGGCCGACCCAGTCGATTTTTCCGTCCTGAACGATTATTATGGCATTTTCCAGAATCCCGAGTCCGCCGTTGCCCTTATTTTCATCCATGGTGCACAGCTGACCTATGTTAACAATTGCCAGTTTTTTCTGCGTCATGATTGATGTCCCAGCATTATGGAAGCTTTCGGCTATTCATTAGACAGGTGCGGGATCTTGAGTTTGTGTTTTTTTGCGAATTCTATCGCTTCTTCATAACCTGCATCCGCATGTCTTACGACACCGCTCCAGGGATCACCCGTAAGCACGCGCTCGAGCCTTACGTCCGCCTCAGGTGTCCCGTCGCACACAATGACGACGCCGGCATGAATGGCATATCCCATGCCGACACCGCCGCCGTGATGTACTGAAACCCATGTGGCGCCGTTAATGCTGTTAAGCAGGGCGTTCAGCACAGGCCAGTCGGCGATAGCGTCGCTTCCGTCCTTCATTCCCTCTGTTTCCCGGTTTGGAGAAGCGACCGACCCGCTGTCGAGGTGATCTCTTCCTATGACTATGGGCGCCTTTACCTTACCCGATCGAACCAACTCGTTGAATTTCAGGCCCGCTATATGACGCTCGCCGTATCCAAGCCAGCATATCCTGCATGGCAGGCCCTGGAAGGCGATCCTTTCCCTGGCCATGTCGAGCCAGCGGTGAAGGGCTGCATCTTCCGGGAACAGTTCCTTGATAGCCTGGTCAGTCGTATAGATATCCTCAGGATCGCCCGAAAGCGCTGCCCAGCGGAACGGACCCTTGCCGCTGCAGAACAGAGGGCGTACATAGGCCGGCACAAATCCGGGAAAGTCAAAAGCATTGTCGACACCGGCCTTCTGCGCCTGTGCCCGCAGGTTGTTTCCGTAATCGAAGGTGACCGCACCCATGTCCATGAGCTTAAGCATGGCTTTAACATGGGCTGACATGCTCATGTACGAACGCGCGACGTATCCCTTGGGATCACTTCTCCGCATCTCCATTGCTTTTTCATATGGTATTCCGTGAGGCACGTATCCGTTAAGCTCGTCATGCGAACTTGTCTGATCGGTGAGCAGGTCTGGAACCACCTTGCGTTCAATCATTTTTTCGAGAAGATCCACGGCGTTTGCGACTACGCCGATCGACAGAGCCTGTTTTTTTTCTTTCAGCTCCATTGCACGATTAATCGCACTGTCCACATCATCGAAGACTTCATCCAGATAGCGGGTTGCAATTCGCTTCTTTACACGATCGGCATCAACTTCGGCTGCAAGGAATGTAGCCCCGGCCATGGTGGCGGCAAGAGGCTGGGCCCCGCCCATTCCTCCGAGTCCTCCGGTAACAATCAGACGGCCTGAAAGATTTCCGTTGAAGTGACGGTCTCCTGCCGCTGCAAATGTCTCATATGTGCCCTGAAGAATTCCCTGAGTGCCTATGTATATCCAGCTTCCCGCTGTCATCTGGCCGAACATGATGAGACCGCGTTCTTCAAGTTCACGGAAATGCTCCCAAGTAGCCCATTTAGGCACGAGCAGGGAATTTGCTATAATTACGCGCGGTGCGTCCCTGTGAGTTCTGAAAACGCCTACGGCCTTGCCGGATTGAACCAGCATGGTTTCATCGTTTTCGAGGTTTTTAAGGGTTTCGACAATTTTGTCATAGCATTCCCAGTTCCGCGCCGCTTTGCCTGTGCCTCCGTATACAATCAATTCCTCGGGTTTTTCAGCTACTTCCGGGTCCAGGTTATTCATCAGCATGCGCATGGCCGCTTCCTGCTGCCATCCCTTGCAGGTGATTTCAGTGCCCCTTGGAGCATGGATTTCACGACTCATGTTAAAATCTCCTTTGAACGGGTTTTAATATAAATTTCATTTCTTAAAAGGGTATAGAAAACCATCCTGAAAGGTTCAAGTTCAAATATTGTTCATCATTATTCATGCGTATATCATGGCCGGACAAACCGAAAGGAGTCGAATCATGACAAAGACGTTTACTAAAGTATCGCTGATTACGGTTCTGCTTATTTATGCCTGCGGTCCTTCCATCGAGGCGCCCAGAGCCCCCGGTGACAAGAGCATAGTAATTCAGATTTACACCGACAGGGACATTCTCGATGGCATGAGTCAGGATAGAATAGATCAGAGAAATCAGCTGTGCGACTGGATGGAACAGGATCTTGCAAACATTCTGAACGACGCTGGTTACGAGGCTTCCGTTATCAGCTCCCGTGATCAGTTTGTTCCCGGTCCGGGGAAGCATCTGCTTTTTCTCAAACTTGTCAATTACAATCCCGGCAGCAAGGCCGCAAGGATGCTGGTCGGTATGGGTGCGGGTGCTGCGTCATTGGACATGCGTTATGAACTTTACGGCGAAGGCGAAGAACCCCTGCTTCAGAAGGATCACGGCGTAGGCTCTGGACGTGACTGGAAAAACTGTGCCAGGAAGCTGAATGAACAGACAGCCCAGGTGATTACCGACAAACTTGCCGGGATATACAGGTAGACAGGCTCGGTTTACGGCTTTCAGAGGGGCTGATCCTCTTCTTTTGTATTCCGCGTAATTTCTGATCCGAGAATTGCTGCAAGCGACTCGATTGACTGTCTGCGCAGCTTTGGATCAGGTGCCGACACTGTTTTTGACAGCGCAGATGCGGCTTCCTTTGCAGCCGGGCCGATTTTCATCAGTGTTGCCGCCGCCATCTCGGGCAGGTCGTCATCACCGTTCGACAGGGCTTCGACAAGCACGGGCACGGATGCACTACCGATCAGCGCGAGCGATTCGGCTGCTGCACGGCGTACGTGATAGTTTTCGTCCTTGAGGACCATTGTAAGATCTCGCACTGCATATTCGGCTTCTGCACCGATTTTACCCAGAGCTTTCGCAGCTATCTTCCTCAGTTCCTTGTCTTCATCCTTGAGTGCACTGCTGAGATCCCCAATCGCGTCCACAGCCCCCGGACCTATGTTACCGAGGGCCTCGGCAGCGGTTTTTCGTATCCCTGAATCTTCCAACATGTCCACCAGAGCCGGAACCGCATCCGCAGCGTCCTGGCCGATTTTTCCCAGAACCTCGGCAGCGCATCTGTGCACGCTCCAGTCCTTCTGTTCCTGCTGCCTGTCATATCTGGGTCTTGATCGAAGTATTTTTACTAAATGCTTTACCGAGGCAGGGCCTGTTTCCACCAGCGCATCCATTACAGGTGCGCGTATTTTCCTGTCCCTGGACTTCAGGGTTCTGACAAGGGTTTTAATTGAAGTATTTCCTATACCTGCCAGGGCACGGGCCGCCAGCATGCGTGTCTGCCCGTCCTGTTTTTTCAGCAGTGCAGCAAGAGTGCGGATTGCAGGTCTTGCCCGGGGGCCTATTTTACCAAGCGCAATAATTGCTTCGTATTTTACGGATTCATCTTTGTCACTTACTGCTCTTATCAGGGATCTTACGGATCTGCGCGCTTTGGGTCCTATGTATCCAAGCGTACGCGCGGCCAGAAAACGGATTTCCGCATTATCGTCACGCAGATTCGACATCAATGCACGCACGGCTGGTTCTGCTGCGGGGCCCATTTCGCTCAGCGCCATGCTGGCAACGTTGATCTCGGAAACTGAACCGTTCTGCAGTTTCTCGATATACACCGGAATTTTTTTCAGATCTTCGGTATCTATTGTGTTTTCGTTTTCTCCGGTGTCAGGGGATGATTTCTGGACAGTTGCTTCCTGTACATCGGCGGATTCAGTGCTGTCCCCTGCAGCAGGCCGGGCTTCGGACTGCTGCTGGTGCACAGGCTGCGCGGGATAAGGAGTATTTATTTTCACAAGGGCCGCTTCCACACTTTTTCTGACTGCCTTGTCTTCATCGATACGCGCCTGTTTGAGAACCGGTTTTGCTTCAGACGCTGCAGGTCCTATTTCTCCAAGAGCATCAGCCGCGGCTTTTCGCACACTGACTCTCCTGTCGCTGAGAGCCCTGGCAAGAGCGTGAACAACTTCGCCAGCAGAAGGTCCGATACGTCCCAGCAGTTCTGCGCCGAGTTTACGGACCGACTCCTTTTCATCTATAAGCGCCCTTTTAAGCGCGACAACGGTCTCTCTGGAAGCAGGATCAATCCGCCAGAGAGCTTCTGCTGCAGCAAGCCGGACGTTTTCATCTTCATCTTTCTGTGCATCGAGAATCGCCTTAAACGCTCGAAGAGTGTCCGAATCGGTTATGGTTGTCTGGCGGGCCCACAGGTGCGCATATTTTCTGGATCCATTATTCTGTCTTCCTCCGCAACATAATAGAAATGCCACAGCGAACGTGCAGCAGGTTCGCAGAAAATTATTTAAGAAAGATCTCATGTAATTAAAACCGGTTATCAATGCTTGAAATTGAATATACATGTTTTCCAGGAACATATCCATATTGCTTGTGGTAGAACAAAATGACAAAAATAGTGTAATTTCATAATTTTATTGAAAAGGCAGAACGTTGGACCTGCCTTTCCTAAAAGGAAGGAAAGGCGAAAAAAACACCGGAAAAACAGCAGGTTCAGCAGAACTTCTCTAAAAGGGTCGAACCGTGGTATAGAATAAGATTATGAAGACCGAACAGAATCTTGCAGAGTACCGGAAGAAAAAAGACCTGGAAGAAAATCTGGAAAGGGCATGGATGGCCTGTGGTGCCGAACCCGCCGGAGGGCCGTCCGGACACAGGGACACCGACACTTCCGGGGCACAGCTCAAATGGCTGGAAGGCATTCTTGTTTCCCTTCGACCTGATATAGGCCTTGAGGTCTTACGCCTCAACGGAGCACTTGATGTTATGCTTCCAGAGCTTACGGCTCTTGTCGAACTGAGCGGTGGTGAGGCCAGGCACAAGGATTTATGGGAGCATACGGTCAAGGTCGTAATGCAGTCGGAATGCACGCCCTTAATAAGATGGGCCGCGCTGCTGCACGATATCGGAAAGGCAAGGACGAGAAGGATTGACGAAAGGGGCAGGGTGCATTTTTTCGGTCATGCGGAAGTGGGAGCAGGAATGTGCGAGCGCATATTGAAGCGGATGAATATGGATTCAGCAATGCGCAGAAAGATTAAGTTCCTGGTTCTTTTTCATCACAGGGCGAGTCAGTACGACCTCGACTGGACCGACTCCGCGGTTCGCAGGTTTGGAAAAGAAGTGGGACCTGCCCTGGACGATCTTATTGCTTTAAGCAGAGCGGACATGACGACGCGCAGGGCTGAAAAGAAGAACAGAGGGCTCAGACACCTGGATCATCTTTGCGAACGGCTTGCAGCTATCAGGGAGGCCGATAAGCGGGTTACTCCGCTGCCAAAGGGACTTGGAACATCCATAATCGAATGCTTTGGCATCAAACCAGGCCCGCGTATAGGGCGGCTTCGCGATTTTCTTGAACAGAAAATTGAGGAGGGCGAGCTCGATCCTATGATGGATGCTGAATACTACATGGACTATCTTAAAAACTCGGGCATAATTGAAAAGGAAGAGCCTTAGAGGGAGGTTGCGTCTTGGAAAGACACGAAGCGTGGAATTTTGTATGTGAGAAGATAGAAAGTGTCCGGATGAGACAGCACATGCTGGCCACCGAGGCATGTATGCGGGCCGTGGCTTCAAGGCTGGAGCAGGATCCTGAACTATGGGCGATTACGGGTCTTGTTCATGATTGCGACATTGAAGAAGTCGAGGGCGATCCTGAGCGGCATGGCAGGACGGCTGCTCAGATGCTGGCCGAAAAGGGACTCCCGGAGGATGCAACGCATGCCGTCATGGTACATCCGGGACATGGGGAAAGAGTAAGTCTGCTGGACAAGGCATTGTGGTGTGTTGATCCGACTACGGGTTTTATCATGGCGGCGGTTCTTGTTATTCCTTCGAAAAAATTTGCTGATTTGAAATTAAAAAGCATCAGGAAGAGAATGAAGGATAAAAGATTTGCAGCCAGTGTAAGCAGGGATCAGATCCGGGGCTGTTCGGAGATTGGGCTCGAGCTCGATGACTTTCTGGGAATCTGTCTTGAAGCAATGCGGGATATCGCACCACAGCTGGGGCACTGAGGCAGTTATTTCTGAAAATGACCGGCGTTATTATTTATTCAATACATTCCTTGACTAATAGACAATAAATGCCTAGAAACAGGGTCTTTGGGAGAAACAAAGACTCCCTGGCTCCGGCGCAGACCGGGGCCCTTAAGTCCGCAGGGAGGTATTGAATGACTGCGATACAGAGTACCGAAGGCCGTTGTCGAGAATACGAGACGATCTATATTCTTACTTCCAGATGTACAGCTGATTCCGCTGGTAAGATAGCTGCAAGGATGCAGGAAGTTGTTCAACGCGAGGGAGGAAAACTCCTGCGTCTGGATAACTGGGGCAGAACCCGGCTGGCCTATGCGATAAAGGGCAACCGCAAGGGATATATGTTCTATCTCAACTATCTCGGCAGGGGCGATATGGTCGCCGAACTTGAACGAAATCTGAAAATGTTCGAACACGTGATAAGGTTTCAGACTGTAAAACTGGAAGAGGAAGTGGATCCGGAGAGCAGGGAAGCGTTGTCATCCAGTATTTCGTTCGATGAAGGGGGCTTCATGGAAGAAGAGCCGGTGTCCGACAAGTCCGAGCAGTCCGACAAGTCCGACAAGTCCGACAAGTCCGATGAGCCCGATGAGCCCGATGAGTCCGAGCAGTCCGACAAGTCCGAGCAGTCCGACGAGTCCGAGCAGTCCGACGAGTCCGAGCAGTCCGACGAGTCCGAGCAGTCCGACGAGTCCGACGAGTCCGACAAAAGCAACTGAGGAGCATTGACATGTTTTTTAAACGACGCGGAGGAAGAAGAAAAGTCTGTCGCTTCTGTGCGGACAAGAGCCAGAAGATAGATTACAAGGATCCCCAAAGTCTCAGATATTTTATTACCGATCGTGGAAAGATTGTTCCACGACGTATTTCCGGTAATTGTGCCAGACACCAGAGGCAGATAACGCTGGCGGTAAAGCGGGCCAGGAATATCGCCCTGATGCCTTATACCGTTGCCGGCGACTGACGAGGTGAGCCATGCAGGTAATCCTTAAAGAAGATGTTCCGGGTCTTGGTCGTACAGGTGAGGTGCTCAAGGTAAAACCCGGCTACGCACGGAACTATCTCATACCCCAGGGTATTGCCATAATGGCAGACTCCCGCAACATCAAGAAGCTTGAGCATGAGAAGAATGTCATTTCGAGACGTATTGAGAAAAACATGCTGGATTCCGAGAAGCTGAAGGAAACAATCGAAGAGATCAGCATTACGGTTGCCAAGCATGCGGGCGGTGAGGAAAAGCTCTACGGCTCAGTGACTCCCCGTGATATTTCCAATGCCCTGGCTGACGAAGGTATCAATATCGAAAAGAAAAAGATCAGGATTGAAGAGCCTATCAAGGCACTGGGAGTTTATACGGTAAGCGTATATCTTCATGCAGAATGCGAAGCCAGCCTCAAGGTCTGGGTAGTAGCCAGATAACTTACAGGAAGGGGGGGCGGACATATGGCTTCCCGACCCGATTCCCGCAAGAAAACAGGAAGTACGACGGCCACTGCTGCTACTGGTGAAAGGGTTCCACCCCACAGCTCAGAGGCTGAAGGAGCACTGCTGGGATCCATTCTCATCGATAACAAGGTGCTGGATATCGTCAATTCCATTCTGAAGCCAGAGGATTTTTATATCCCCGCCTACAGGATTGTTTTCGAATCCATGCAGAAGCTTGGTGATTCAGGTTATCCTCTTGATATCGTGACTCTTTCTGACGATCTGAAAAGATCTTCCAGGCTTGAGATGGCTGGAGGCAGCTCTTTTCTGGCAAGACTTACGGATCAGGTGGTTTCGTCGGCGAGGGCCGAGGACTATGCAAAACTGGTAAAGGAAAAGGCATCCGTACGGCAGATGATAACGGCTGCAAGTCAGATAGCTGCATCAGGTTTCGGTGATTATGAAAATGCCGAGGAATTCCTGGACACGGCCGAACAGCAGATCTTCGAGGCGGCCAGGTCCCGGATGCAGAGCAGTTACTATTCGGTCACGGATGTTATTCAGGAGACCTTTCACTATATAGAGGAATCCTACGCACGTGGAGGCACTCTGTCCGGAATTTCAACCGGTTACTCGAGGCTTGATAACATGACTGCTGGGCTGCAGCCGGGCGAGCTGATTATTGTAGCGGGAAGACCGGGTATGGGTAAAACAAGCCTGGCGCTTAATTTTGCTCTTTATGCTTCTCTCAAGGAAAAGAGGAGCACGGTAATATTTTCTCTTGAGATGTCAAGGGTAGCCATCGGCAGAAGAATACTGTGCATGGAAGGTCGTGTCGACGCGAACAAGATGCGCAGGAATATACTGGAAGAGAAGGATTATGATCGACTTATCAGGGCGGCAGACCGAATCAGTCCGACACCGCTCTTTATAGATGACACACCGGCGATCAGCACCATGGAGATACGATCAAAGGCCAGGAGGCTTAAGAGAGAGAAGAATCTTGAGCTTATTATCGTTGATTATCTGCAGCTCGTAAGACCGGGCTCGAAACGATATGACAGCAGGGAGCAGGAGATCAGCGATATTTCACGCTCACTGAAGGCTCTTGCAAAGGAGCTTGAAATTCCTGTTATAGCATTGAGTCAGTTGAACAGGAGTGTTGAGAGCAGAGCGGACAAGAGACCTGTGATGAGTGATCTCAGGGAATCCGGGGCCATCGAGCAGGATTCGGATCTGATCATGTTCATATACCGTGATGATTTCTATAACCAGACAAATCTCAACATGGATGCAGGCCAGTCTATGCCGTCGAGTGGTATAGCCGAAATAATAATAGGCAAGCAGCGAAACGGACCTACGGGTATGGTAGAGCTGATTTATTTCAAGGATTATACTTCGTTTTCGAATTACGAGAAAAATCTCGATGAGCCGCCCCCTTCTACAGATGCCGGTATGCCGTTTGCCTGATTCCAGCAATCAGTAGTAATACCATATGCTTATATAGTCGTCCGGGTTTTCGCCGATTTGCTCCAGCCTGTTCAGATAGTCGAGAATCGGCATATCGGCAGAGATGTAGGTGTCACGTTCCACGATATTTTTTTCCCATGGATGAAACTCATAAACCCTCGATCCGTCCGGCAGTACGCTCAACACGTCCCGGTTCTGAAGCGCACGTATGTAATTTTTGCCCATGCCCGGAACATTGTACACGACCTCATCCGTCCGCCTGAGACCGGGCAGCATCCGGCTTTCTTCTTTCTGTTCCTGCATCAGGCGCGCAAGTGGAACCCTGTAGTCACTGGTTTCGAGCTTTCCCTTGGTTGCAAAAGTGTAATAGGGATCTATTCCTATTCTCCGCAGGAGCATCCGGAGTCTCATGGCCTCAAATCGCCTAGAAACGTAAAAGGTGTACACCATCTGATTGTAAATGCTTATTCCCCTGCGTTTGAGGCGATCGACCGCCTCTACCATGGGCATTGTTATTTCGTAGGGGTGCTGCACATGCGTTATCATGGCAATGTCTCTTTTGCCCGGCTTCCTGTAGCCTGCCAGCATGTCCGCCAGCTTTTCGGTTATGCGCATTGGAATGGTTACGATTGTCCTCGAACCAATCCGGATGAGATCCACGCTTGGAATGTCGGCCACCCGGTCGAGGACTTTCGACATCATTTTGTCGCTCATCGTGAGAGGATCGCCGCCCGTGATCAGAACCTCCCTTATCGAGGGATGCGAGCGTATCCATTCCACTGCTTCGTTGATACTGGACTGGCTGGCTGCCGCATTCGGGGCTAGGACCCGGTCGATTTCCCAGTTTCTCTGGCAGTAGACGCATATCTGGGGACAGCTGTTGTAAGGTTTAAGGATGGTAATGGCCGGGTATCGCCTGGTTACAAGATCAATCGGCGAAGTGTCGCGTTCCAGCATGAAGTCGAACACGTATTCACGGTCTCCCTTGTGGGAGATCATTTCATCCACGTAGCTCATGGGAGGAATGACCTGGGCTCTTATAGACCTGTCCCTTCCCTTTGCGTCGTCGTCAATCAGGCTTGCATAGTAAGGTGTGATACCGAAAGGCACGCCTCCGTTCACGGCTTTTTCAACCGAATCAAGCCATTTATCCTTCAGCGGAACGACTGTCTTGAGTGTTTCCACATCCTTTATGACATTGGCGATATGCCAGTGCCAGTTTTTCCAGTCGGAATCTTGTCCACCAAGAGCATCGAGTACATGCTGACGCCTGCGTTCTCTTCTCGCCTTTGCTCCACCTCTCAATCCATGTGTGTATCTGGTCCAGTAGGCTTGGGCGTGAGACCATATCTCGTCGAGTTCGTCCGATCTTACAAGGGCCGCTTCACGTCCCTGTATGTTTTCGGACATTATGCTTTTGATGCCCAGGCGCCATTCCGTCCTGCCTTCAACACCCTTGATAAGATAAATCATCTCGGCAAAGAAACCCGGCTTCAGGTCCGGCCTGTGCTTCCCGCGGGCTATATCCCAGAAAACACCGGCAACGCTGAATCCGGCTCTCTGTTCGGATCGTTCCTTTAGCATGCTGTTGAAGGCCCTTACGCAGTCTCTGACCTTGACCACTTCACCCGGCGGCAGATCTATCTGTCCCTTGTGAGTGTCAAAGACATGGTGCGTATTTTTTACAAACAGCTTTTCCCTTGCATCGTCCAGAGTACTGCAGTCCCTTATGAGATCGAGCCATCTGGAAGCCTCGTTTCTGAATACTTCCTCGTTATATAGTTTTTCTGGCTGACAGCTGGTCAAAATCAACTCCTTGCGGCACATAAGTGGCCGGTTCCAGGAGGTTATACACTTTTTTTGTCTGATTGAAAACCGCAGTCGTGCCGCGCTATGTCAGCAGAACGGGTATTGATCAGCTTGTGAATGACTTTTCATGTATGATAGACAAATCGAATCATGTATTTGCTCAGCAGGCTTGCACAGATTACAGGCTCGGAGGTAGTCGGTGATCCCGGCTTTGAAGTTCAGGGCATTAACGATCTTGCATCTGCACGGGAAATGGATATTGCGCCCCTGCTACATCCGGGATTTATTAAGGACGCATCGAGTTCATCGGCCGGTGCTTTTCTGATCACGCGCACCCTTGCACGTAAAGGACGGCCTCAGGATAAACCGGCGCTGATTAACGAAAACGGATCTCTTGCCCTGGCAAGGCTCATACCGCTCCTGAGACCGGAAAAAAAACACTCCGTATATACAGGGGAAATGATTTCTCCAGGTGCCGATATTCATGAAAGCGCTGATATTGCTACAGGTGTAATTGTCGAGCCGGAGGCCGTTATTGAAGAAGATGTCGTTATCGAACCGGGATCAGTTATTCACAGGGGTGTAAGGGTGGGAAAAGGCTGTGTAATCGGGTCAGGTGCGGTGATCATGCACGACTGCCGGCTGGGAACAGGGGTTGTTGTTTGCCCGGGGGCAGTTATAGGCAGCGATGGATTCGGATTTGCGGTTGATGAAGCAGGCGACACAGTGAAGATACCGCAGGTCGGCAACGTCATTGTTGAAGACGATGTTCGAATCGGTGCGAACTGCACGATAGACCGGGCTACTCTTGGATCGACCATCATAAGAAAGGGCAGTAAGCTGGACAACCTCGTACATGTTGCACACAATGTGGACATAGGTGAAATGTGTTTCATGGCCGCACAGACGGGAATAGCAGGTTCGTGCAGGATCGGCAGTCGCGTACAGCTGGGTGGTCAGGCGGGAATAGCGGATCATGTATCCGTAGGTGATGATGTTCGCGTGGCGGCAAAGAGCGGGGTGCCTTCGGACATACCTGCCGGGAGCACATTTGCAGGTATTCCCGCTATGCCCATTGAAAAGTGGCGCAGGATATGGGCTTTCATGAAGAGGTCTGTGAAGGGAAAATGAAAAAAGAAATCTTCATACTGTTTGTTGTTTTCATGCTTCCTTCGGGCATTGTGGCTGAGGATTCTCCCACAGCATCGCTGTCCGTAAGTATTTCAGGTTTGAGAAGCAGCAGGGGACAGGTATGCGTTGCACTTTTCAACAGTGACAGGGGATTTCCCGCAGAAAGAAAGAACGCGTACAGGGAAAGCTGCGGCCGGGTGGAAAATAAAAAATCTTTCGTTAAATTCCAAAACATCCCTCAGGGAGAATATGCGGCTTTTGCCTTTCATGATGAGGATTCAGACCGGAAGCTCAAGTCAAACTGGATAGGAATGCCGAAAGAAGGCGTCGGTGCGTCCAGGAATGCTAAAGGCGTTATGGGGCCGCCTTCGTGGGATGATGCTAAATTCGCAATCAGCGGCCCTGAGCACAGGATTGCAATAAAGCTGACTTACCTCTGAAATGATTCAGGATTTCTTCTTGCTGCTGACCTGTTCCTCGAGCTCCTTCAGGCCCTGCTGAAGCGTATCCTCATACATCTTCCTGGCCTTCTGCATGTTCTTCATCCACTCGGAGATCACACTGCGTGTTTCATCCTGGACGAGATTAGCGTTGTTCATGGTGAATTCGATCGCCTTTTCGGCCTGCTGCTGGAAGATATCCATGCTCCTCAGGCCTGTTTCGAGGGAAACCCTGGCGATTCCCATCATGTCCGTCATCCATTTTGTCTGTGTCATGTTTGCTGTCCTTCCCGCAGCCTATTTGCCGCCGAACTGGTTTTCGAGGTTTTTGAGTCCCTCTTCTATAGCCTGGGCGTACATGTCGCGGGCCTTTTTAACGTTGTCCATCCATGCCTTGAGGCTTTTCTGCGTCTCTGACTGGCCGAGATTCGTGCTGTTGAGCGTGAACTCTACGGCCTTTTCAGCCTGCTGCTGGAAAATATCCATGCTGCGCATTCCTGTTTCGAGAGACACCCTTACGATTTGAAGCATGTCTGAGAGCCATTTTGTCTGATCCATTTTTATCCTCCCTTGTTCAGTCCTTCTTCATGACCGTGGCCATGCCCGTGAGGACTTCTTTTCCATCCTGGTTTTTTACAGTTGTTGAAAGACGCAGAATGTATTTGCCTTCCTTTTTTTCCACGACTTCACATTCCGCCGTCAGCGTATCATTGAATTTCACCGGCGCCTTGAATGAGAGCTCCTGACCCAGGTAAATCGTACCCGGCCCGGGAAGCTGCGTTCCAAGTACCGTTGATACCAGCCCCGCGCTCAGCATGCCGTGTGCTATCCTCTCTTTGAACATGCTGTTTTTAGCGGCTTCTTCATTAACGTGCACCGGGTTGAAATCTCCTGTGATTCCCGCGTATCCGTATACGTCATAAGATGTTATCGTTTTCGAAAAGCAGGCTTTGTCTCCGACATTTATCTCATCAAAGCTTTTTCCCTGGCTCATCTGCATTCTCCCTTATGATGCGACTACTTCTTTTTTGCTGTGCGTTTTGAGGTTTTTTGAGTCCGTTTTGTAGTTTTCGCTGTTTTCTTCTTCACAACCCGGGGTTTTGATGTCCCTTTACAGTGATCGGCCAGCCATCTGGAGATTGCAGGAGCATACTCTGTCTGCGACCTGCTGCTTGTGAACAGGCCGATGTGTCCGGTCGGATACGAAAGAACAGTAGTATCCCGGCTTGCCACGAGATCGGTAAACGGCCTGGAGCACGCAGGCGGAACGAGATGATCCTTTTGGGCAAAAACGTTGAGCACGGGCTGCTTTATGGTTTTGAGATCAACCTTTCTGCCTCCCAGGACAAATTCGCCCTTTGCAAGCTGGTTCTCCTGGTACATGCATTTTATGAACTGCCTGAAAGTCTCGCCGGCCTGATCCGGTGAATCGAAAATCCATTTCTCCATGCGGATGAAGTTGGCTACAAAATCCGGGTTGTCAAGATGATCTATCATGTCAACGTATTTCTGGAACATCAGTCTGAGGGGGTTGAGAAGCAGAAATCCCACGTTCATAAAGTCCCCGGGGATATTGCCGAAGGTATCCACCATCCTGTCCACGTCCATGTGACGGCTCCACACGTTCAGAAGGCCCGTGTCCGTATCGAAATCGATGGGAGCGACCATGATGGCGAGGTTTTTAACCTTTTCAGGATACAGCGCCGTATAGATCGTGCTGAAAGTGCCGCCCTGGCAGATGCCGTATATCGTTATTGCATCCTGACCGCTTTTTTTGCGGATATAGTCCACGACCCGGTTGATGTACCCGTCGATGTAGTTTTCCATCGTCAGGTAGCGGTCTCCGCGGGTGGGATGTCCCCAGTCCACGGCATAGACGTCGAGCCCGGCCTCGAGGAATTTCTTCACCATGCTCCTGTCTTCCTGCAGGTCCACCATGTAAAAGCGGTTTACGAGCGCGTAAATGATGACCACTGGAACGGGCAGGGTATTCTTGACCACTGGCCTGTACCTGTACATCTTCATCCTGTCGATTGAAAGCACCTCGTCCTTCGGCGTTACGCCGGCCGTAGTGTCCAGCTTCTCGGTAAGGACCTTTGCTCCGTTGAGAATGCGTCCCTGTATTTTCTCGAGCCGTCCGGCAAGGACGGCGGAAAACTGTTCTAATTGCTTCTGCGTATCCATGTTCGCCTCCCTTTGTGCCTCGGCTTACCCGGCCAGCTTTTCTTCGAGTTCTGCAATTCGCTTTTTAAGCAGGTAGATCTCTTTGTGCACTTCATCCGCCTGTGACTGGGTAACGATTGGAGTGGAACTGAGCATCTCCTCCATGAGTTCGGACATCGCCCTGTGGAAGTCCAGGCTGGAACTCAGCGTGGACTCGAGGGAGCGGCAGTAAAGGTCTGAGGTGAAAAGCTCATGGTAGCGCCGTTCTCCGATTGTGAGGAGCATGTGATAGAACCTGTCAAAGGATTCGTCCGTAATTTCCTCTTCCGAGAAGATGCTGTTTTCGTCAGCCAGTACTTCCTGCAGAGCTTCCATTCCGGTCTGGTAGAGCTTGCCCGAGAAGTCGGCCATGGCGGCCTGGAACTTCACGAATGCATCGGCGCCTTTTTCGAACTTTTCAACGCTGTAGCGGGCGGGACCCATCGCCGGCATGTTTACAAAACGTCCCACCGTGTTTTCGTAGGATGATACGAAAGTGCCGTAAAAGTCCTTCAGCGTGTCTTTGCCGGCCTCGGGCGATGCGGCTCCTGCTACGGCCCGCCTGGAAAGCTCGGTAACAAATCCGGCCCAGTTTTCGGCGATACCGGCCATTGCCTTCTGCCATGCCTCTGCAGCGAATGTGCCCTGCGATCCCGGGGCGAACTGCGGCCAGCCGAAGAGCGATTCAAAAAATCCCTGGAAAGGCTTTCCCATGCCTTCCATCATCTGCTGCATGCCTGCGCCGGGTGCACCTGCTGCTCCCGGAATACCGGACCACATGTTCGCCATCATGGAGTAAGTCATCATGGCCTGCTGCATTCTCTGCATGAAACCGGGAGCATCCTTGAAAAAGTTTTGATAGTTTTCCATTCCCTGCTCGAACATTTTCTGGAAAGACCCGGCCCAGTCCGCGGAAGCACCGGCTGCGTCTTCATTTGACGCTGTCCGGCCCGTCATCATCCCGCTCACGGCATCGACCCACTGTTTCTGCATTTTCAGTGCTGCATCGACAAAGGCGCCCGTATCCATAATAGTACCCGCACCTGCCTTCTTTTTGTCTTCAGACATTTTCAACCCCCTCTTCACTGTACAAAAACTCAGTGAAAAGAATCATTTATGAATGTTGTTAAGCCCCACAACCCACATTTCTTAATCTTCAGGGGATACTCTTCTAGAATGATTGATTTTGCTTGTCAATAAAATTCAGTAATTTCATGGATTATTTGCGAGACAGTACCTAATCAGTCACCGAACCAGTCCTGCCACGGACCTGAATGGGGCTTCCGGCCGTACAGGGCGTCGTCAATCCGGGCGGCATAACGTCTCATCATGCTGGATTTTGAAAGCATCCATCGTACGCAGTTGTGAACCGGTGTGCCGGGTCTGGAATAGGGGCAGGAACGCATGCATATGCCGCAGTCGGAACCCTTTTCCCTCCAGTAGCCGTAGCATTTTTCCTGGTTCTGCGGCCACTTCATCACACCTCTTACAGGTTCCTTTTTGCCCCTGGAGATTGCGCCGGAAGGGCAGTTATGCGCGCATTTGAGGCAGTGAGTGCAGAATTCGGCAATGCCCGTGTTCAGCGGTTCATCCTGCGGGAGCTCGGCCGTCGTGGTTACAAGACCGATTCGCACCCTGGTTCCGGCCTGTGGCGTGACCAGGCTGCCGAAACGTCCGATTTCGCCGAGACCCGCGTCATATGCAACAGGTGTGACCATGGCCAGATAGTTTGCATCCGTGTGGGCTCTTGCCTCGTGCCCCAGCGTGCGCAGGTATTCGGCAACGGCCACGCTGATGGTAAAGGCGTCCGCGTATCGAAGCGCAGTTTCGACGATCGATGGCACGTCAGGAGCCGAGGCGACTCGTTCCCAGTTCATTTCTACGGTAAAAACAAATGCATACGCATGATTAAGAACCACCGGCTCGCCCCGGACATCGGCTGTCCGGCCCCGATGGGAATATGCGTGTGCCTGTTTCAGCGCCGTGGTGCCGCTACTCACGGCTCCCATGGATTCTGCCAGGCCGTGGAGTTTTTTCGCCAGTGTCTCAGGAGACATGGGTACGTTAATGTCGCGTTTTTCACCCTGTGTAAGTGGTTTTCCTTTTTCCAGCGTTGTAAAAAGGGCTTCTGCCATCAGTGTATCGGGAGGGTACGCAGACTTTGAATCAAGGCCGTAAATGGGCGGTTTGCGTCTCAGCTTTTCGTCTACATCCCTGTGTTCGGGATGCTTTTCATAGTATTCAGCATATGCTGGTTCGTCCGGTGTCATGTCCATCCTTGCGAACATGGTTTCGCGCTCGTCGTATTTCTCAAGGGGCCCTTGTATTTCCATGGGTTTCGGGCGGTTCGGCAGGGCGAACAGCAGTAAAAGTACAGCGAGCGCAAAAACAGCTTCAATCAGCGTTATCCAGTGGGCAAAAGCCGGAAAAACCAGTGCAAGAAAAAACGGGATGAATGAGACGAAAAGCGCGCCGAGTGCCATGTATGCGGCCCTCGGGGCTTTTTCTCTGAAGCTTGCGACTGCAAGCATGAAGAAAAAAACAATTGCCGGCAGGGCCGGTACAAGACTGAGAACAATCCAGAGTAAGCTCATATTCTTAAGCCGTCCGTGAATGTAAATTATCAGAAATGTTTACGCTGAACAATGTATCCATGCCGTATGCTTATCTTCGTTGAACCGCAAGGCCTTTTTGGGTATACATGAAAGGTATTTTTTTATAATTCAAGGAGGCGAAACATGCCTGAAGATCAAGATGGTTGCGTGGCCCCGGCCGGAGGTCCTTTGATGAAAGAGGAAGAGGATACCGCAACTGAATCAAAGCCCAGAAGGGAGTCGATCATGACTGCAAGAGTCGGAAAACCAGCGCCCGATTTCGAGGCGAGCGCGTTTGTCGATGGAGGTTTCAAAAATATCAAGCTTTCCAGCTTCAAGGGAAAGTGGCTCGTGCTCTGCTTTTATCCCGGTGACTTCACCTTTGTCTGACCGACAGAGCTGTCGGCAGTTGCCGCCAGAGCAGATGAATTCAATAAGCTGGGAGTGCAGGTTCTTGCAATGAGCACGGACAGCCGTTTCACGCATAAGATATGGCAGGAGGAAGAGCTGTCAAAAATGGTGGACGGAGGATTTCCGTTTCCCATGCTGTCGGATGCCGGAGGAAGGATCGGCAGGGTATACGGGGTTTACGAGGAAGCCGCCGGCGTGGACATCAGGGGCCGCTTCCTGATCGACCCGGACGGCGTGATCATGGCCATGGAGGTCATGACGCCGGAAGTAGGCCGCAGCGTCTCCGAGCTGATACGGCAGATAAAAGCCTATCAGCATGTAAAGGAAACGGGCGAAGTCATGCCCGCGGGCTGGGAGCCCGGAAAACCCACCCTCAAACCCGGCCCCGAGCTCGTAGGCAAAGTCTGGAAACAGTGGAAGCCGTAAGAGGCGTTTCTGATCCACGCTCAAACCTGATAATCTTGCACTGAACCGGTTTTCGGTTACAATAAATAGAAGTGAGAGAAATGGTAGAGCTCCAGAAAGAACGTGAGATATTTAACAGGAATCTTTCCGAATGGAGAAAGAATCATCTGGGCCAGTTTGTACTTATCAAAGAGGATCAGATAATAAGCTTTTTTGACAGCCTTGAAAAAGCCTTTACCAGAGGAAGCGAGTTGTATGGCCTTGATTCTTTCTTCATAGATCAGGTCCTGCCGGATTCACTGGTGAACGTATCCCTGTTTGGACAGGATTCAGCTTAGTTCCCGTAATCCATGAACAGAAAAGAAAGAAGGAGAAGAGAGCAGCTCGAAAAGAGGGCGGCAAAGGAAACTCCAACAATGGAGTATGGTCCATCCGGGAAGCTGGTTCTCAGGTATCTTAAGAAGTGATCCTGCCTGGTGTATTTCAGGAACACTTTATCTTGGCCGTGATCTTTGTTTTTCTAAACATGCCAAACATGCAGAATTAATTCCCACCATCTCTTCTGAATCTGATGTATAATGCTGCTGTAAGCATACAGGGGACGCAATATGAAAAAGAAACTGCACACGCTTTTCCTGATAATTTTCCTGCTTGCAGGGTGCATATCCGTTAAGGAGGAGGGTAATGACTCTGGAGTTGACGCCGGCGGTCCGGATGCAGGGCAGAAGATCGATTTCGATAAAGTCGACATGCTCGTAGTCGTGGATAATTCACAGTCAATGGAGGAAGAGCAGGTGCGGCTGGCGGCCAGTTTCAGAAAGCTCTTAAACAGCCTTGTAGATCCTCCGGCGGACTGGAAAATTCCGCCCGTTGACAATATCCGCATTGGCGTGGTCACGAGTGATTTAGGCATTGATACGAGTGAGGATATTACTAATTGCGATTCATGCTGTCCCTGCGGTGATCGTGGAAGAATTCAATGCTACAATATGATTGACGGGTGCGAATGCACAGGAGATCCATGGCTGGAAAGTACGCCGGAAAATCCGAATAAAACACTTGCAGATGATTTCGCCTGCCTTGCTTCGGTTGGAACGGATGGATGCTCGTTTGAAATGCAGTTGTTTGCAGCTTCATATGCACTGCAGCGTGTCGATCAGAAGGAATTCCTGAGGGGCGACAATGCGCTTCTCGTTATTATTGCAGTCTCGGATGAGGATGACTGCTCTGTCAGGTGTGGTGCCGAGTTCTGGTTCCGGCCGGAGATGTCAATGACTAATCCTGACCTGAATATTTTCTGTGTCACTTCTCAGGATATGCTTATAGCAGTTGATGACATTGCACTGAACCTGATGAAAAAGGGAAACGACAGGGCCGGCGTTATTCCGGATGCTGTACTGTTTGCAGGTTTTATCGGTGTACCCATGATTGATAATTGCCAGGGAAACGGGAATGTTATTGATGGCTGTCTTGATGTTGCGCAAATGGAGTTTGTACGCGAAGAAGATGAAGAGGGGCGTGGCTACCCGAGAGCAGCCTGTATATCAGAGCAAACTGATACTGATACCGCTGTGCCGGTAACATCTGCAGAACCCGGCCGCAGGTTTGTCGAACTTGCTCAGGATTTCGGCGAAAACGGGTATATTTACAGCATCTGCAACGAGGACTGGTCGCCTGCCATGAAGGACATTGCCAGGCGAATTGCCACGATATTAAAGGGGGAATGACGGGTCTGAGAATACGCGGACTTTTTCCGGTGCCGGGTATGCTTTCAAGTTACGAGCTCGTAGGCAAAGTCTGGAAACAGTGGAAGCCGTAGGGCATTTCACAGCTTTAGAAAAAAGGCAGTTACAGAACTTCAGTTAATCTTGAACGCCATGCCCTGGGGCGTGTTTGTACCGCTGTCCATGACCGCGCTCCAGGTCCCCGTCCACTGCATTGCATTACCCGTGGTTGTCTGGCCGTCTATGCTTATCGGAGGTACCCATGGACCCGAAGTAAGCGATCCGTCGCTCTGCCACTCGACCCAGTATGTGCCTTCGGGCAGGCTTAGGCCTCCCCCCGTTGTCACCGTATTTTCCATTATCGGGCGCTGGGTGTTTGATCCTGTCGTTGTGTCCGTTACACGGTAAACGCCCGTCCATGTAGTACTGATCAGGCGGTCTGTGGTTCCGATATCTCCAAACACCACGCTGCTGCCCGGATCATCAGGAGGGCCGTCCCATACCTGGAAATACACGGCGGTAATTGTGGATGTCGTGCTGGAGCCGGTCTGATATGCATAGAACGTAAATGTATCGATCGTGCATCCCCCGGCCGGAATCTCGAAGTCATCGGCTATTCTGTGGTCAGTCGATGTCTGGTGGCCGAACCCCAGAAGATTCATCCCCAGATTAGTCTGCAGGATGCTTTCATCAGCTCCGCCTGATCCTGTGCCATAACCGTTGACGAGTTCATGGAGTCCGCCGGTCCAGTGGCAGCTCGAACCCCCGTCCGAGCCTGCGTCAGCGTCTGCATCAGCGTCTGCATCAGCGTCTGCATCTGCGTCTGCGTCTGCGTCTGCGTCGGCGTCTGCGTCTGCGTCGGCGTCAGCGTCTGCATCAGCGTCTGCATCAGCGTCTGCATCCGCATCGGCGTCCGCGTCTGCATCGGCATCGGCGTCCGCGTCTGCATCGGCATCAGCATCAGTGTCAGCGTCGGCGTCTGTGTCAGCGTCTGCATCGGCATCCGCGTCAGATGCGGCATCGTGAGATGCGTCCGTTGATGCATCCGAGTCTGCATCAGCGTCCGTATCAGTATCAGTGTCGGTGTCAGAGTCACTGTCAGTGTCAGTGTCAGTATCCGTGTCGGAGTCAGTGTCGGTATCCGTGTCAGAGTCGGTATCCGTGTCAGTGTCCGAGGCGGCGGCATCCTTTACCGGGGCCCCGTCGGCTCCTGCGTCATTATTCTGTTCGGTGTCAGAGCTTGCTCCGCAACCCTGAATGATCAGCAGGAACATGACCTGCATCGTGATTATATTGATGGCTGGAAAACGTTTCATTTTGCTTCCTTTCTGTAAAAGCAGATGCTTTGCAGCAGATTGTACTGATATTAAGAAAAGGACACTATCCGATACACTGACATGGAATCAAGCTTTCACGAATCGCAAAACCGTCCTGCCCGAAGAAATTTCTGATTTTTGCGGCTGATCGATATATAATGCTTTTAATGCAAAAGGGGGCAGCATGAACCGAAAACAAATCCTCCCTTTCAAACCATTTTCACCAACGCCCTTGATTTTTTCCTGTGACCGTCCGATTTTTCAATGTCTTTTTTCAAGGGTTTTTCAGAGAAGATTTTTAAGCTCGTCGATCGTCAAACCGGCCTTTTTTAGAATATTATTCAGGGTTCCTTTTTTCAGTTCCCTGTGACCGGGAACTACGACAGAAACGTTTTTTTCAAGATTGTGTAAAAAGATATGACTGCCGCGCTGATGGTCAACTATGAATCCGGTTCTGCGAAGAGCTTTTACGACCTGCCTGCCGGAAAAGGTCCTGCTCAAAGCGCTACCTCGAGCTCCTTGATGACGGCTCCGGGTGTGGATTTGATTTCATTAAGTTTTTCAAGGCCTTCGAGATATACCTGGATAGCCTCTTTCGCGTTCTCAATGGCTTCATCAATGGTTTCTCCCTGCGTGAAGCAGCCGTCCAGCGCGGGTACGCGTACGTTGTATCCCCCTTCTTCGGCCTGTTCTAAAATAATATTAAATTTCATTTACTTTTCCTTTTGTTTCTTCCCGAATTTTACCTTAACGGCACATGCCGGGCAAGACCCACAACAGTGCAGGATTTGTGTCCGTAGAATAGAAAATCACTGCAGTTCAGGCCATCAGAGAAAGACACAGCTTCGATATTGAGCCCCGGGCAGCCGATATTCGCTACAGTTAAGGCCATCAGAGAAAGGCGCGGGTCGATATTGCACCTCGGGCGGCCGATATTACGCATCAGATGGCTGTCAGGGAAGTAATATCGATTTGACGAACGGTAATATCCATACATGACAGCGTAATATCGAGCCCCAGCAGTGTAATATTAAGCCCCGGCATCGTAATATCAAGCCCTGGCAGAGTCATATTGACGCATTGAGCACTTTAAATGTCCGTCTGATGCAACTTTGCGGGCGCTTCTTCCGATAATAGATAAGGGAAGGGAGGTAACCCGCGGTCTGAGGCAGGTCCGTGCTTCTGACTGCGCTCAGGCAGTCGGCACTGAGCCCCGCCCTTGACCGCGGGTTAGGCAAACCCGCGGTCAGGATGTGCTTCGCACAAGCCCGCTGGGCTGAAAAGGAGGATTAAAGAATGAAACAGAGGCATTCATACAGCAATCTGCTTTATCACCTGGTTTTCTGTACAAAGAACAGAGAG
>Ga0272442_10001661_pt1 | contig 33289 bp, 29 predicted proteins | sample SSMForm2O_FD_200262 | JGI IMG/M metagenome (GOLD analysis project Ga0272442, IMG submission 200262) | Marine sediment archaeal communities from Little Sippewissett salt marsh, Falmouth, MA, United States - SSM-Form-2O | ecosystem: Environmental > Aquatic > Marine > Wetlands > Sediment ... | reverse complement strand
GGAAACACCCGGTCCCATCCCGAACCCGGCAGTTAAGCTCTTCATGGCCGATGGTAGTGTGGGTTGTCCACGTGAGAGTAGGTATCGCCCAGAGCCCCTTTATTACCCTCCACTTTTTGTGGAGGGTTTTTGTTTTTTATGGAAATTATAAAACAAAAATCTTTTCTAAAAATTCTAAAAGATAAATAAATTCAATCAAATTAATAGTTCTACCTCACGCTGTGCAAAATATAGCATATGCGTTAAAGTATGCATAATTTAATGCATGAGAGTCCTATAAAAAGATATGAATTGAAATATTCTTATAGACTGTCTAATAAATTACTGTCCAATAAATTATTGACCCTTAAAGTTCCAGCTAGTCATTATGAACGAGCTGAACGAGACGGATTTGATTTATAGTACGAAGGTAATCTCGGTTTTATATTTTATTATTTCGTAATATTTAATGGAGAGAAACTTAAGCATGCTTGATATCAAGCATGCCACGCTATAAACCAGCGTTCATTCAGAATGATAAATTCTGATCATTATGACGGTTTTAGCTTTTCTGTATTTATTGGACAGTCTTATATTCTTAGAGAATACAGCGTACTTTACGAAAAAGTAACGTTAATATACAAGATGAGTTTGTCTTAAAAAACCAGGTTGTTTTAAGGAAAATTATGAATTATTATTAGAGTTTAAATGATCAGATGTTACCAACAGAATTATAAAACTCAGTTACTATGAATTCATCATTATAGTATTTACCATGAGTTTTTAATATAAAAAGGGATAATCTTATAAATAAATTATCCCAAATAATATTATAATCAAAATATACAATTATTATCTAAAAAATATATACTTTATTTAATCCTTCCGTATTTAGTAACACTACTCAAAAGATAGTCCTCATAAGCATCCTGTGGCTCAAGAAGGTTGTTTATAGTAACCCCGGAGTATTTAGTATTAGAATGTGCGAAAAGACCGTTTCCCATGTATATTCCTACATGACCAGGGAAAAATATCAGGTCACCCTTTTCAAGTTCACTTTGTTGGATGGAAGTAGAGGTAAATTCCTGCTGATCGGCATCGCGTGGAATATTAATACCGCAAACATCGTATATTCTGCCCACAAATCCAGAACAATCCGTACCATATGTAGATGAACCACCCCAAAGATACGGTACTCCCTCGTATAAGTCAACTATGTTTTCAAGGTTATTGTCTATTGTGAAATTATCATTTTGTATATCATCTGAAGATACTTTAAATGAAAAACTCGGCGTTAAAAATTCAGAATAATCGGAGTTATAGTCAGAAACATAAATTTTACTACCAAAAGGAATCCACTTATTCCCATTTTGTGAAGTTATTTTTGTGAATCTTTTATTCACAAAGGAACATTTATGCGAAATTATATTATTCATTTTATCTAAAGAACAAAAATCCAGTGATTTTGTAGCTATAAAACCTATGTAACCTGATTTTAAATCCTTTATCTTACAGTAGGAATCGGATAATTTTAAAACTTTTACCCATTCACCGAAAATAAGCTGATGTACTCTTTCTGATCTGAATCGATCATCTTTTCTGAAATCAGCGGTTGAAGTCGTTATCATCGCATATCTGAAATTATCAGGAATATCTTCGCCATAAACTGTGAGTGAAACACTTAATTCATACCCTTTATCAGAAATATATTTCTCAATTTTATTCTTTAAATCCAGGGAGTCAACAAAACCATAGAGAACAGAAGTTTCATTATTCAAAATGTTGATATTGAACTCGTTTATTCTTCTGTCTCCTAAAAAATTGATTATATCGCTTTGAATCCTGGTAACATTATATTTTTCCATATTTATCTATCTCCTTAAAAAAAAACACGGGATTCCCCGTGCTTTATAAATTACATAACCTTTTCTTTCAATTCTTTACCGGGTACGAATTTCGGTACCTTTCTTGCTGGAATATCGATTGGTTTTTTCGTTCGAGGATCAACGCCTTTTCTTTGAGCCCTTTCTTTAACCGTAAAGCTTCCAAAACCTACAAGACGAACATTTCCCCCATTTTCGAGTTCTTCTTCAACGATTTTAATAAAAGCGTTGAGAACTTTCTCTGATTCCTTCATCGTAGTTCCTGTTTCTTTTGCAAGTTCAGATACAAGTTCTTTCTTGTTCACAATAATCGCCCCCTGATTGAGATTATTTGTAAAGTTGCTTTCGAAGGAGATTATACCATATAAATCACTTAGTTTATAAATTATTTTTTTTTTTTGATATTTGATATAATCAATTATAATCAAGTCTGGGAGGTATATTTATGAGGAAAAGAATTTTATTATTAATCGTTATCACCACACTTTTCGTTGCTTCGGGATTTTCTTTTAATCTGTTTGGTGATTCATGTTGCAGGCCATATAAAATGGTAGAACCTATTTGCAATTATGTACCCGTAGTCTGTGTGCAACCTAATCCTTGTAATCCATGTAATCCCTGCTACACATGTAATCCATGTGTACCGGTGAACCCGTGTAATCCTTGCTACACTTGCAACCCATGTAATCCATGCCAAGCTCAATGTGTTTTGTATCCATTTTATTCTCACGATTTCTCTCAGAGTTTTGATGGATGGAACTTCATAAGACACGGTTCTAACAATTTCTGGAAAAGAGAAGTAATTTCAGGAGAAACTTATTTACACCTTTCACAAGCCGGAAATTACTCCATGTCATCTGAAAAAATGATAGAAATCCCATGCAATCTCAGGGGGAAATGTATAGTTGTAAGGGCTGTACTTATGGCAGATGTGAATTATTATGGCTGTAATTATTCAAAAGAGTATGCTGCTGCGGGAATGTATGCAGGAATATACAATTCAAATTTAGGTAATTTTAAGGACAAACAGCCTGATTATGGAAAGGCATATATGTGGACAACTTCTCAATATCCATCACAGTATGCTCCTTACAGGTTTAAGAATGAAGTATTCAGAAAGATAGATTATTGTGAAAGGATGCCCGTTTACATCACGATGTATTTCAGTGAAACGGAAACCAGATGTGCACAATTCTTAAAAGTAGGATTTACGGCGTATGCTGAAGGAAGAATGGAATGTGCAACATCGGATTTATGGGTATCTGATGTAGAAATATTTGTTATGAATTAAATGATATTAAAAAAACCCGATTTATAAAAATCGGGTTTTTTTTGTAAATTATCAGTTAGCAAGCCAATTAACTACATTCATTGAGAAAATTTGTATATCATGCATAAAATATCCATTGTAAAGCATTTTACCAGTTGCACCGACGCCATCATCGAATGGTGAACTGTCACCAATAGCAACGAATTTTCCATTTCCGGCAGTACCGTATACGACAAAGGCATTACCATCTAATTCAGCGGCAATTTCTGCATTTTCGTCCATAACTTCTATAGAACAACCATTCCAAACTGCGATTGAATTTACGTTTTCTGTGAAAGGAGATTTAAGGATACCGTTAATTTCAAACCTTTCTAAATCGTCGCTGTTGAATTTTATTCCAAAGAAATCTGGGGAAAAAACATTGAAAACCCTGACGGCATCCCATCCATTTCCATTTCGATCCGCTCCACCATGATCGGATATAAGAAAAATACCTCCGCCGTTGTTTACAAAGTCTTCAAATGCCTCTATTTCCGCTTTATCATAAGGTTTATTTGGTTCAGGCAGTATAAGTACATCAAAATTATCTAAATACTCAGAAGAAATTTTTTCCGTTGCAGAGTAAACTTTGTAACCGAGTTCTATTATATCGTCCGCAAAATCAGAAAAACCACCTTTAATAGTCCAGTCAGCGTTTCCAGCTCCCTGACCATGTGCCTCATCAAAGAGTACGAATTTATCTTTGTAAGAAAAAGCATGTTTTCTTAAAAGTGAATTATTTCCATATTTATCTTTTACATTTTTGATATAGAGAAATCCATCTTCTGGTAACTCATCAGAAGTTGTAATTGTTACCGTGTTTTTTTCCGAAACTATAAAATCTATTATATTCGTATTTTTTATTTTTACTGTTTTGTTCAGTACAGGAGTAAATATGCCTAATTCTTCGTTGAAATACACATTTAATGTGTTTTTATCAATTACCTTTATGAAAACAATTTCTGGCGGAACAAGATCAACTATTTCTATATCATCGATCGACCTTGGCCATAATTCAACATCATTGTTATATTTTCCAATTACCCCGCAGAATGTGGCATTAACATCCTCAGTGAATATATTTTTTATCTGCGTATTTTCCCTGATATAAACCATGGTTTTACCGCTTCCATCATCTATATAAACTTTTGGGAAATCTATTTCGAGAATTTTTCCTGAGGTTTTAACGAAGAATCCCTGATTAATATCGAGGTTTATGTCTTTTGTCTTCATTTCAACAGGATATGGTGCGGTTGAAGTTCCAAGAACTCTGATAGTATCGATGCTTTCAACTACTATTTCTCTGTTTTGTTTATGTGTGTACATCATTCCGTATACTTGCACAGTATCATTCAATTTCAATCCCAACTTTGAAAAGTCAACGCTTCTTCCATAAACGTTGATTCCGGCAGTTTCATCCTGAATGAAAAATATGTTGCCCTCAAAAGGTCCATCTGTTACAGTTACAGTTCCTTTCACAGTTGCATAATTGTAATCTTCCATTTCTTTTGCTGCTTTTATTGATATAACTTCTGAAAATGAAAAGGAAGAAATAATTATTAAAAATACAGTTATAATTAGGATTTTCTTATGCATTCTTCACCTCATTAAAAAAGGCGAGAAAATCTCGCCTTTTTCTTAGTTTTTTTATAATATTACTGAATTTTCTCCATAGTTGCATTTACATTGTAAGTTGTTCCCGCGAAAACATTGACTCTTGTTACGTATACGTAATAGCCTTCTTTCATCAGAACTATTTCGTTGTTTCCTTCGAGTAATTCGAGAGAAGTAGTTGTATTTGCAGGGAGCAGCATTTTTTCTTTACCGTTGAGGAAAATGGTTGTGGAAACGTTTGATTTAATAAATACTTTACCGGTTTTTGGAATTTCGGTTAACTGTACTGTCACGTATTTGTATTGGCCGGAATTTATTGAAAGTGTGAATTCTTTGGTTTCGTATCCATCGTTTGATACTTTAACGTTATGATCACCGGCAGTCAGCGAAACGGTTACCTCTCCGTTTATGGAAGGATAATAAATTCCATCTACACTTACGAGAGCAGTAGTGGGCTTAACAGATATTTTTGCCGTACCGTTTAAAACAACTATTTTAGGCTGAAGCTGCACATTAACCGTTTCAGCTAAAGTAACACTTACATTTTCTGAATGATCCTGATAACCGTCAAGAGTAAGTTTTACATTGTATGTTCCAGGTTTTAAATTACTTATTGTCATCGGAGTAGTACCTTTAAATACTCCGTCCAGATAAATATTCGCACCAGATGGCTGAGAATATACACTGATTTTAGATGTTATAGGTATTATAACTGGTGTAAGCTGAGCGGAAATTGATTTCGTATCACCAGCATTTATGTATATGTTCTGTTGGAATTCCTGATAGCCTTGAAGTGTGAGTTTCAAATTATGTGAACCTGCTGTGACGTTGTTTATTGTCATCGGAGTAGTACCTTTAAAACTGCCATCAAGATATATGTTAGCACCGGAAGGAGAAGAACTTACTGAAAGTTTTGAAGTTTGCTGAACTAAAGGTGTAAGTACGGCACTTACGTTTACATAACCTCCTGCGGAAAGATAAAATTCTTTTTCATAAGAATTGTAACCCTGCATGAAGAATTTAACATAATGATATCCGGAAGAGAGTGTGGTCTTATAATTCGTAGTTTTTCCTATCCAGGATCCGTCAAGCCATATCATAGCCCCGGAAGGAGTTGAGTTAAATTCAACTGTTCCCATCTGTGGTGAAGTATTTGCATAGAAATAAGTCATAGCACTTGTCCATTCAGGTTTTTCAGGGTCAGGTACTATAATAATGCTCTTTATATAATTCTGAAGAAAATGTGGTGCATCGAGTGTTATTTCGGGGAATGCCTGGGTACTGAAATCCTGCGTCCATGCATTGTATTCTGTGAACTGACTTGTGCTTGCTACTATCTGAAGATATTCTTTACCCGTATCCGGTCCTATTTTAAAACTATAACCTACAGGTATTTTGGTGGTTGTATTTGCCGCTATATAATTGTTCTTCTGATACTTGTTAGGGAAAATAAGATTTGTCTGTCCGTCTGGCAGAATATCGTATATGGCTACATATGCATTCTTATTGGTTTCAAAAAATACCTGAAGACTTTCGCCTCTGTAATAACTGGCACCTTCACCTTTATCTGTCCATATCTTTGCTTCCAGGTTAGAAGGCTTATCTGGAACTATTATTATCGATCTTGGCTGAATCTCACTGATGTTATTCGCACCCATAAGTGTTGAGAATAACAACCCGATAATTGCAAAAGTTAGTAAAATATTTCTCTTCATTTTTTACCTCCCTGGCCATAAGGCTGAAATTTGATAAATTATAACATGAGATAGTATAATGTTAATTGTATAAGTTAATTTCTAAGGATATTACAAATTCAAAGACGAAATTTATAAAAAAAAATTCGAGGTGAAATATGAAAATCGTTTCATGGAATGTCAACGGTATCAGGGCGGTTCATAAAAAAGGAGCTTATGAAAATCTGTCAGAATTGTCTGCTGATATAATTTGTGTACAGGAAACAAAAGCTCAAATTTCTCAGTTGAATGAATCACAGAGTACGATTAAAGGTTTTAAGTCATATTTTCATTCTGCGGAAAGAAAGGGATACAGCGGAGTTGCAATTTTTTCAAAATCAGAACCTCTCGATGTACGTGAGGGAATGGGAATACCATCATTCGACATCGAAGGAAGGGTAATAGCCGCTGAATACGAACAGTTTCTGCTTTATAATGTTTACTTTCCAAATGGAAAAGCCTCAAAAGAAAGGCTGAAATATAAAATGGATTTTTATAATGAATTTCTTAAAATAGTTAAAAAGGATGTAGAAAACGGGAAAAAAGTTATATTCTGTGGAGATGTGAATACTGCTCATAAAGAAATAGATCTCGCCAGACCGAAGGAAAATCAGAAAACTTCCGGATTTCTTCCTGTTGAAAGAGAATGGATTGACGACGTAGTAAACAACGGTTTTTATGATTCACTGAGATGCTTTACCAATGAAGGAGAAAAATATACCTGGTGGGACCTGAAAACCAGGGCACGTGAAAGAAATGTCGGTTGGAGAATCGATTATTTCTTCGTTGGTGAATCTATAAAAAATAATTTAAAATCAGCCGATATATTAAGTGATTTCATGGGTTCTGATCATTGTCCGATTTCCATAACACTCGATTTTTGAAAACAAACCCCATCTATATAAGATGGGGTTTTATAAATTAATTGGTTTTTTTCCACAATTCTTCCACGAGGAGAAGAATCATTGGGAGATCCAAACCGCTTTCCCTGAGATGTTTTACTGAGTCACGTATGGTTTCCACCATTTCCGGGCTGAGTGTCTGTTTTGAACGTATGAAATAACCAACTCCATGCTCGGATTCAACTATACCTTCGAATGAAAGTTTTTCAAGTGATCTCATTACGGTATTCATATTCACCCCGAATATCGTCGCCATCTCTCTCACTGGCGGTAATTGGTCGGATTCGTTCAGTCCTCCCAGAAGTATTTCCTTTTTTATTATGTTCATTATCTGTAAATATGCCGGTACTCCGCTGTGTTTGTCCACTTTGCTTAACATTTCTTCTTCCTCCTCCCCCGTTTCGGTATTCCGGATCATTGTACTGTCCGTTTATTGGAAAGGAACGAAGGATTTTCTTCCCTGAAGGTAACCCAGTACTATCTGATTGAAAGTGGGGTATGACCCGATTTCATCTTCGGTTTTAAGCAGTGTCTGGTTGTTTACCACTCCTATTACGTTACCCACGGGTACTTTTTCTCCCGATTCCACTATTCTGTGTTTTTCTTTTGCCTCGTCTATGGTGTCGGAGTAAAGTACATCTCCTTCTCTTATTATGGCGAAAGACGTCGATATTTCTTCCAGTTCGTATATTTCATGCGATGATATTATCACCGTTTTCTGTTCGTTGTTCACAAAGTCCCTTATGACGTTAAGTGTTTCCGCCCTTATTATAGGGTCGAGATTCTGTGTCGGTTCGTCCAGTATGAGTAACTCCGCTCCGGTTGAAAGGCATAATGCCAGGTTGAACAATGTCTTTATACCCATCGAATAGGTGCTGACTTTTCCTTCCAGTTCGAATTTGTAATGTGTGGCGAATGATGAGAATATCTTGTCATTCCAGTTCGGGTACAGCATTTTCCACATCCTGACGTAATCCTCACCCTTGAACCTTCCGAATGTCAGCCTGTCTTCAGTCATAACGGCTATCCTTTCCTTGAGTTTTGTGTCTGGCTGGGAGCCGTCTATGGTGATTCTGCCTTTCTGGAGCTTGAGGTCTCCGTAAATCAGTCTCATCGTAGTTGTCTTTCCCGCGCCGTTTGGCCCTATGAGTGAGAATACCTCTCCTTTTGGTACATCCAGGCTTATCTGGTTAATTACGGGTTTTGACCCGAATGAGTGGCTTATGTTTTCTAGTGTCACTTTCATATCTTACTCACTCCCCTTTTGTTGAAAAGGTAGGCTGCCAATGCCAGTAATCCCACTGCCAGGCAGGCTGCATATACTGTGTTTCCCTGATGTACCGGACTTATGTAGAAATATGGGTTGCTCCATTTGTATCCTATTCCTCCGAATATCAGGTCGGCTATCAGTATGAGGAAAGGTATTCCGAAATTATCGAGTCCCATGGTTACACATATCATGGATATCGCGTAATATGCAGTTGAGAATACCAGTGAACCTGCCAGATGCATTCCAAGTACTGTCGGGCTTATTGCAAACAGTCCTGCTCCCAATGCTCCGCCTATGAGGAATGTGGCTGCGTTTATTGCCGTCATCACCAGGAATGATATCCAGAACAGCTGATTGTACGAATAAGGCAATGCCATAAGTGATGAAAAACGTTTTCTCCTGATATCCCATGGCAGCATGTTTACCACCAGCAGGAACATGAAGAATATTCTCGCTCCGAAATTCGGTATCAGCAGAAACAGTGAGAATATCGCCAGCCTTCCCGCTTTTTCACTCATCTCTTTCATGAAATACGCTTCTATTTTATTTATCATTCTTCTTTACACCTCCGAAGTAATCGACTGAATTTGTCTGAAATTTAATAATTGTTTTTTCTTATAGATATGAAGTCACCGCTTTTTTTGAATCTTACATCTCCGTTATCTCCAGATGGAACAAGTACTTCCAATTCACCGAAATTAGCCCTGATAGATACATTTCTGTTGTCTTGCCATCTGTCGGTATATTTAATTCTCCCGGTTAAAAAATTTCCCATAAATGAAATATCTTCGGCTGACTCGATATCTGAGTAAACGTTGATTACTTCACTGTCGATTTCTATATTTCGGGATTTCAATTTCTTGGCAACATTCAGGAAATCTCCATCGAGTTCTATAAGCTCAGAATAGTCGAGATCACATTCCATTTCAGAGTAATTTGATTTGAGTTTTAAAATTTCTCCCTGCGAATCTCCGGAAATTATAAGGAATTTACTCTGGATCTCAAGTTTTTCGAAATCGTAATCACTGCTAACCAGTATTTGTACCAGTTTGTTTTTTGCCGATGCATTATCAGCTTCTATTATAGTTAAATCTCCATCATAAGAATATGAAATTGTAGATGGAATATAAGCTGATGTTGCCGTATCGGTGAAGATTAATTCAATAGCAATTCCCTTTATAATTGTATTTTTGTTCAATGAAACGTTGGTATCTGGTTTTAAAACAGATAGACTTCTATATTTTGAATATTCGCTGTCATTATATTCTGTTCCATTGTAACTGGTGTAACCGTTCCCGGAATGATAATTGTTTCCCAGATTGAAGAACCAGCCTGGCCCCATAAACCTGAATGGATAAGTAATTTCTCTGAAAAAGGTATTTGCAACATTTCCAATACTCACTATCAGCATTGAAATAACTATTACTGTGATTAAAAGAGCTGAATATTTTTTCAATATCAGCGCAAATAAAATTCCTGCTACACCTGCTAATATAATTCTTATTGCCACCACCGGTATAAATATCGCTCCAATGGCTAATAGAATTGCTATTGCCGTTCTCATAAGAACCGGATATTTTTCTAACACTTCTAACGCCTCCTAACTATATAGTGTTCTAATATATTATAACACACTTACACTTGAGAGTCAACATAAAAAAAAGATTTTTAAAATCTTCTGAAAAGAAGTGTTAGTGCTGTTTTTTAGCGGATTGGATGATATGTTTATGAGAAACTGCTCAAGATATGCTTTGAATATAACAATAATAAAATAAAGAAAAATTAATATTTTAAAAAGTATTAAGATTTCAAGCGGTATTCAATATGACATGATAAAATCAGATGATTGCTGCAGGGGGCATTTTATGTCGGAAGGTATCAGGAAAAAAATTTTAATATTTATACTGGTTATCATTCCTTCTCTTGTGTTCACCTCCGAGGTGAACTATTATTTAAATAAACCGTATAAAATAAATGGTGTTATTAAAAGCCGTATAAATTGTATGATACAGGATAGTGTCGGTTATCTGTGGATTGGTACTATGGATGGCTTGTACAGATACGATGGCAGTGAAGTTATAAGGTATGTTAATTATGAGGATACTGTAAGTTCTTTACCGGACAACAAGGTTTTTGCATTATATGAAAATTCTGAAGGTAATATTCTGATTGGTACACAGAAAAAAGGTATATGTGTTTACAACCGAAAAAACGATACATTCGAAATCTTTGGAGAACTTTCTGCTTTCTCCAAAATTTCACATAAATATGTAAAGACTATAAATGAAGATTCAGATGGAAATATATGGGTTGGCACAATGGGTGGGGGTATAAACAGGATAAATAAAAGAACTGGTGAGATTAAATATTATTTTTCGGAAATAAAAGATGAAAATTCGTTTTATACTTCTTTTATAACTGCTTCGTTTGTCGATTCTACAGGAGATTTATGGATTGGTACATACGGTAATGGATTGTTTAAATATTCGCCTGAAGATAATGGATTTACAAACATGAACCCCGCAGAAAATAAAGATGTGTATTCCGCAGAATTTATAACATCAATTGACGAGGATATTTCTGGTACGCTGCGAATAGGCAGCAATGGAAGTGGGGTTTCTGGTTTTGATCTGCAGGGGAACAGTCTTTTTGATTTAAAATATAATCCTGAAAAACCTTTTTCTATAAAATCCAACAGCATATCGTGTATTGAATCGGATGATTATGGTAATTTATGGATCGGAACTTCCGGTGGTGGATTGAATTTATTGGGGGAAAATGGTCAACTCATAGTTTTTAATTCTGAAAATAATAAAGAAATTACCAGCGATTTTATAACGGCTATTTTAATTGGCAGGGATGGATTACTGTGGTTTTCCACCATTGATGGTGAAATTTTCAATATAGATTTTAAAATAGGGGTTTTTAATTTCTGTAATTCAGATAAAGTTGAAAATACTGCGAAGAGGAATTCCGATACCGAGAATGTTACTTCGATTGATTTTGATTATGAAAATAAGTTATGGATAGGTACTGACAGAGGGAAAGTCAGTGTGTTGGAAAAAAATTCGGGAAGGATTTCTGATGTACTGTCTATTTCAGAAAAAGCTGTTAAAAAGATAAAAAGGGAATCTGAAAATGTTTTATGGATAGCAACACTTGGAGCCGGTTTAATCCGATATGATCTTAAAACCGATGAAAAAATTGTATATGACGAGTCAAAAGGACTGGGCAGTGATTATATTTTTGATTTTTATATTGATGGAAATGGTTTTGTATGGGTTGGTACCGGAAAAGGACTTTATATAATAGATTTTAAAAATGACAAAGAAAAAATTGAGAATGTACCGCAAAAACTCTATATAAAGGGATATCCTATGTCTTTCAATATCATCTGTCTGTTCGCTGACAAATCGGAAAATCTATGGATAGGTACTGACAGGGGAATAGATATAATCAATACCGAAAGCATGTCAGATGTCAGAAAATATTTACTCGGAGTAGATGCCACCAGATCTCTGAGTTCGGACAATGTAAATTGTATATACCAGGATAGCCTTGGAAGGATCTGGATAGCCAGTACAAGTGGTTTAAGAATGTATATTCCGGAAATAAGGAGTTTCAGGCATTTTACGGAAAAAGATGGATTGCCGGATAACAACATACAGAATATTCTCGAGGATTCAGACGGGAAATTATGGCTTTCCACCAATGATGATATTTGTAAATTTGAACCTGATTCCGGTTTTGTAAAGGTTTTTGGGAACAATGAAGGTTTAAAGGACGTGTTTTTTTATTTTAATTGTTCGGCTGTCTCTCGGGAAGGGGAGCTGTTTTTCGGTTCTTCAAATGGAGTTATGAGTTTTTTTCCAGATGATATAACCTTGCCGGTTCTGATGCCCGATATATACATAGAAAATTTGACAGTGACCAGTCAGAGTGAAAATGAAAAAAAGATTTTTAACAATCTCTCTAATTCCTCCGAAGAATCTATAGTTCTGGATTCTTCAGATTTCTTTTTTGAGATAACTTTCAAGGCCCTGGAATATAGGCAGCCTGAAAACATAGCCTTTTCTTACAGACTGTATCCATTTCAGGAAAAATGGGTTTTTTCCGGAAATAGAAATTATGTAAGTTATACGAAAATGGAACCAGGAGAATATATATTTCAGGTTCGTAATTCGGATGCTGAAGGGAAATGGAATGATGATTATGCCACTGTGAAAATAAAGATATTGCCACCTTTCTGGAAAACAACACAGTTTATAATTATAATTATCATAATTATATTTTTTACATTTTTTTTCTGGTATTTCAGGCAAACACAAAACGCCAGAAAACTTGAGAGTCTTGTTAAGGAAAAAACTATGCAATTGAAATTGGTTAATGAAAAATTGAAAATTCAATCAGAAACAGATGGGTTGACAGAAATATACAATCATAAGTTTATAATGGAACAATTGAAAAAAGAAGTAATAAGGATTAATCGAAAAGGTGGAGAATTATGTATTCTTATGATGGATATAGATCATTTCAAGAAAATAAATGATAAATACGGACATCAGTTTGGCGATAATGTGCTTAAAGAAGTAGCTGATATAATGAAAAATTCTGTCAGGGAAAGTGATTATGTTGGCAGATACGGCGGAGAAGAGTTTATGATAATCCTCACTGATACTTCTGTGGATATAGCGTTTAAAGTTGCCGAACGTATAAGGATAAATATCCATGAATTATCTTCAAAATTTAATGCGTTAATATCAATCAGCGGTGGTATTACAGATTATAAAGGTGGGGCAATTGAAGATTTCATTCACAGGGCAGATTTCAACCTTTACGTGGCAAAAGAAAAAGGCAGAAACAGAATAATATCAGAGCTTACAGATTTTGTAAATTAAAAAAATCCCAGATGTTGTTTCCCGATTTTTAGTACTACAGAATTTCTTTTCTTTTAAAACTGCTTAAAAAAAGATTATATGTTTTATAATACTTCTAAAGATATCTGATCGGAGGAAGTATTTGAAAAAGATTATAATAATTGGCGCTGGTCCAGCTGGTATGTTTGCCGCAATAAATGCGAAACTTGCCGATAAGAGAATTGATTATCCGGGTAATTTGGAAGAAAATGAAGTTATTTTAATTGATAAGAATTCGGAAATTGGTAAAAAATTAAAAATAAGTGGTTCGGGTCAATGTAATTTCACACATACCGGAGATGTAGGACAATTTTCAACACATTATGGAGATAAATCAAAAATTGCCTCACGTATTCTGAGAAGATTCGATAATCAGAAAACAATTGATTTTTTTTCGGAGATAGGTGTCAGTTCATTCGAAAGAGAAGATGGAAAGGTATTTCCAAATTCTTTAAAATCAAGAGATATAATAAATGCGCTAAAACTGAAAATGGAAGAGCTATCCGTACATACGATTTTAAATCAGAATATAAATTCAATTGAGAGAAAGGGTGATTTATTCCATTTAAGCTCATCGGATAAGAATTTCATTTGTGAAAAACTGATTGTTGCCACAGGTGGAAACACTTATATTAAAACCGGTTCAGATGGCAGTATGTATAAGATACTCAAAGATATGGGAGAATCAGTTACGGAATTAAGAACAGGCTTGACACCAATTTTCATAAAGAACTTTGAATTCTCTGATATATCCGGTATTTCATTTGAAAATGCCACTATGAATTTTGTGAATTCCAGGGGAAAGAAAAAAAATGCGATTGGAAATCTGCTTTTTACACATAAAGGTTTATCCGGTCCTTTGATTCTTGATAACTCCAGATATTTAAACGCAGGAGACTGTATCAGGTTGAATTTCACCGGTTTTGAAAATTCCTCAGATATGGAAGAGTGTCTTATAGATAAATCCGCCACATGCGGAAATGTTTCCTTGAAAAGAATATTATCTGAGTTGGGGTTACCCCAACGTCTTGTGGAAAGATTAATGGATATATGTGAAGTTGATAAAGGGTTAAAAATGGCCCAGCTTGGAAAAAAGGTCAGGAGAAAAATAGTTGATTCTTTTACCGCATATGAATTTAAAATATGGAAACTTGGTAATGTGAATGAATCCATGATAACCGTCGGAGGAATAGATTTAAAAAGTTTAAACTTATCCACAATGGAATCAAAAAGGATTCCGGGACTGTATTATTGTGGTGAAGTATTGGATATCGACGGGGACACTGGCGGGTATAACATTCAAATGGCTTTTTCTTCGGGGTATATAGCCGGAGTTTCTGCCGGGTTGAATTCTGGGAGGTAACTATGAGTAGCGGAAAAAGTATGAAAAAAAGAATAAGGAGAACAATTAATTTTTCTAATTTTACTGGAATCCTTATAATAAGTGTAATAATGTTTATAGCCGTTGGGTTTATTTTAAAAGCTGCCGGTTTTTTCATATCCTCATACGTATCCACAAAATTATCCATTGAATTGCAGGAACAGCTAGTTGAAGCCAGGGAAAACGGGATACTAGATTATGAGCTGGATCCCGACAATCCGGAGCTGATAAGAATAATGGCAAATGTTGTGGCACCGCTTAATTCTTTTATCAAAGACATGCCGGAAGTAGATGAAATGAAATTTAATTTCGATGCTTTAGTAAATCAAATGCCATTTATACGATACAGGATATTTGGTAATGAAAAACTTCTGTTTGAGAATGTAAGATTTTCCGACAATCCGGAGATCATCAATAAAATAACCGATGAAAATTGTATTATGGGCCTTATGAACCATGAATCTGTGAGAGATGTTGGGGCAGGATTTAAAAATATAGACCTGAAACTCGTAGTGAGTATCAATCCGAATATTCTGATTTTTATCTATCTGGTTATAATGATAATCTGTGTTGCTGTAATATTGATATCTATGCTTATATCAAAGCTTTTTACCATGCTTCTTACTGCAAATATCACAAAACCGCTTACGGATTTGCAACAAAAAATGTATCAGTTAGCCGAAGGTGATATTGAATCCGCACTTCATACGGAAATAGAATTAAAGAAACCTATAATGGAAGTTGAACAGCTCGCAAACATCACTAATATGATAATGTCAAGAATGCAGGAATACGTAGAGATGATGGCAAGTCAGAAGGAAGAGCTCGAAGCACAGAAAGAGGAACTCGAATCACAAAAAGAGGAGCTGGAGGCACAGAATGACGCATTGGAAGAAAATGGCACAGCCCTTAACAGGGTTAACCTCGTTCTTGAAAACAGGAATCAGAAACTCGAAAATATATTGAACAATGTAGGCCAGGGATTTTTAACGTTTAAAAGTGACTTGAAGATAGAAAGTGAATATAGTGCTGTATGTGATAAAACATTCACTGATGGTATTAAAGACAGAAGGTTTTCTGAGCTGATCTTTCCCGAAGATGAAGTACAAGAGGCTTTTGTGGATGATTTGTTTGAAAAAATAATGGTAAGTGATATTTCAAGAAGAAGTCTTTATATTCCATTGTTACCTGAAGAAATTGAATTCGATAACAGATTTATAAAAATCGAGTATAAAATGGTAGAAGATGAAGACGGAATAGAGACAATGATGGTTATACTTACCGATATAACTGAAAAAAGAGAACTTGAAATGAAAATGGATGAAGAGCGAAGGATTTTAAAAATGGTTGTGAAGGCCATGGTAAACAGGGAAGAATTTGTAGAACTTGTCAGAACTTTTGAACATTTTATAGAAAGTACTGAAGATACTCTGAACGAGTCATGTGATTCTGTTATGAGAAAGATTCATACTTTTAAAGGGAATTTCAGTCAATATGAAATGATAAATCTTGTTCCAAATCTTCATGCCCTGGAAAATGAGATATTTGAAAGAGGCGAAATATGTTCGGATAATCGAATGTTTGAAAATATGAAATCGTGGCTTGAGAAAGATCTTGCGATAATTGCAAATTACATAGGACGGGATTTCTTCACCACCGACGAGATGTTCCATATTGAGAAGAGAAGGATAATTGAGATTGAGGAAAAATTGAAGCACATACTTTCTGCTGTTGAGTATGATAATGTGATCCCGATAATAAGAAGTTTGAGATGCAAACCACTGAAAGATATGCTTAAAACTTATCCGGATTATGTTATGAAACTTTCAGAAAGACTGGAGAAATCGGTTAAACCTTTCGAAGTAACCGGTGATGATGTCATGGTTGATTCGCAGAATTACAACAAACTCGTTAAATCACTGGTGCATGTATTCAGAAATGCAGTGGATCATGGTATAGAGGATGAAGATGAGAGGATTGAGACTGGCAAGGATATACATGGTACTATTAAATGTGTAATAGAGATAGTTGATGATGGTATTAACATATTAATATCGGATGATGGAAGAGGAATTGATGTAGAAAAAGTTAAGGGTGAAATAATCGATAAAAATATCATGAACGTAGAAGAATGTGAAAAACTTTCCGATGAAGATATTTATAGAATGCTGCTTATTGAAAATATAACAACTAAGAAAGAAGCCACGCAGGTTTCTGGTCGTGGTGTAGGATTGACGGCCCTTAAAGAGGAAATTGACAGTCTAAACGGAGAAATAGAGATAAAAAGCAAAAAAGGAATGGGAACGGAATTCTGTATACATATTCCGGCTGATATCAAATCTGAATTTCCTGTAACACCGGAAGAGGTTTTAAAATCAATTGTAGAGACTACCAGAGAATACATAATGAATCAGAATAATCTTGATTTTGCACAGGCTGATATAGAATTTAAAAATAAAATAGAGCTGGATAGAATAACTTCACTTATGGACATACAGGGGAGTGTAAGTGCAATAGTTATGCTGAGTGTAAACCGCGAGATGGGAAGGAAACTCGTGGAGAATTTCATGTACGAAAAAATCGGGAATGATGAGATAGATGAACTTGTTGAGGATGTTTTAGGAGAGGTATCCAACACAATAATAGGCAATTCTTTTGGCAATTTTGAATATGGCGATGAATTACTGCATATGGGAGTACCTGCCATGATTTCAAATGAGGGAGCTTATGTTAAGTATTCGGATTCTGATATGCTGACATGTTCTCTTGAAAAGGGAGAGTTCAAGTTCAGCGTACATATGATTAATTTAGAAAATGGGAATAAAATAAAGGAATTTAAGGAGGAAGGAATATGGCCAGGATTTTAATAGTTGATGATTCTTCTGTGATGAGGCGAAATTTGTCCGTTATTCTCAAAGAAGCCGGACACAGTGTGGTTGGAGAAGCCGTTAATGGAAAACAGGCTGTTTCTATGTACGAAAAGATCAATCCCGATATCGTAACTATGGATATCAGCATGCCTGTAATGTCCGGAGTCGACGCTCTTAAAGAGATACTTAAACTCGATTCCGGTGCAAAGATTATTATGGTAAGCGCACTTAACCAGAAAAAACTGATTTTTGCAGCCTTGAGCAGCGGCGCCAAACATTATATTATAAAACCCATTGAACCTGAAAAGGTAGTTGCCGTAATAAATGAAGTTCTTGGCCAGGGAGTAGTTTCAGAGGAAAACTTGGATATTAGTGAAACAAACGGTAAAAGTGTTGACAGAAACAGAATTGGTTTTGAAGTTGAAAACAGGGAAGGTATTTTCTATTTTAATTTCAACGACAGTTTTTCGAGAAAAGATATTTCCGCTCTTGTAATGGCTATGAAAGGAATGCTTTTTATAAAGCCGCTAAAGATAGTATTTGATTTTAACGACATAGAGGATATGCCTTTTGAAATCCTGAATTCGCTTCTCAAAGAAGGTAAAAAAGTTGAGGAAGTCGGAGGGGAGTTTACAATGGCATCAAAAAATGAAACAATGAAAAAGAAGCTGGGTATAGACTGATAGAGGTGTAATATGAAAAACACAGTACTTTTTATGAGTACTTCGGAGAAACATCAGAACAAAGTGAAAAATATAATCGATGAAAATTCTTTGCAGTTGGTTCAAATGGATAAGGACGATCTGATGAAAAATCTTTATGTTCTTAACGCCAGACTGCTTATTGTGGATCTGGACAGTTATAATATGCAAACTTTAAATGTCATTCAATCCGCACTGAATCTGGAATACATACCGGTTATCTTTTTTTATGAGAATGATGAGGGATTTTCAAATTCCTGTCTGGTTTCGGATGGGATTTGTGTGCATGTCGATAAACTCGATTATTGTCTGAGTGATCTTATAAATCAGGGTATAGGGTTTAAAACAAATTACAATATCATGAAGGAGAGTTATGAAGCTATTGATCTCCTTAACAGTGAAATAAAGGGTATAATTGATGATTTCTTACTCCGGGAAGACGTATACGATATAAATATGGTTGAAAGGTTGCTTAATACGGTATTTTCCGATAACGAAATCATAAGCAATTATCCAGCACAGATATGGGTTTTGTTTGAGGAAATAAACACCGCAGTTCTTTTTGTGAAAAAGGAACAAGGCGGTATGGAAATCGTGGAGACTATAAAATTTTCAGAGTTTGGTAAATTTGATTTTGATTTCAGAACACCTAACGGATTCCATAAAAACCTTGATATTAAAGAATATTCGGATATTGAATCGGGTATAAAATTATTTCCCGATATGATAGAAAATTTACTTCCGGAGATGAAGAATTTTTCCGGGTTTTCGATAGATGATCTCACCCTGATGGGCTTTAACTACCCTAAATCCGTGAGTCATTTTGATTCCGCTGTTCTCAAGGCAATAGCCATTAATGTTGACCTTATAGATGGAGTAAAAAAGAATATGAAGCGCGTTGAGGAATCTTTTATTTACACTATGAATGCGCTTGCAAGAGCTGCTGAAGTTAATGATGACAGTACGGGCTATCATATAAAAAGAGTTAATTTCTTTTCAAAAGTATTGGCTAATGAAATGGGATGCAATTCAAGATTTGTCAAAGAGATATTCAATTCTGCTCAAATGCACGATGTTGGAAAAATATACGTAGATAAATCTGTATTGACAAAACCCGGAAAACTCACCGAAGAAGAATTTGATCATATGAAATTACATACTGTTCATGGAGAGAAAATCATAGGTAATTCGGAACATTTAAAAATGGCGTCTGAAATTGCCAGGAATCATCATGAAAAATACGATGGTAGTGGTTATCCCGATGGAAGGAAAGGGATTCAGATTCCGTTGAGTGCCAGAATAGTGGCATTAGCGGATATATACGATGCGCTGAGAAGTCCCAGATGCTATAAACCGGCTTTTTCACATGAAAAAACACTCGATATAATAATCAACGGAGATGGAAGAGTTGAACCAACACACTTTGATCCTAATGTTTTAAAAGTTTTTAAAAGGGTACACAACGAATTTAAAGTTTTATACGATAAGTTTCAGTAAGCAGTTATTTTTGAAAAAAGCGGTTTTTAAACCGCTTTTTATTTTTTAAAAACTTCTGCAGCGTTGTAAGAGCTTCTCACCAGAGGTGATGAAGCTACATATCTGAATCCCATTTCATACCCTTTTTCTTCGTATTCCTTAAAAACGTCAGGATGTACATATTCGGCTATTTCTATATGTTTCATGGAAGGCCTGAGGTACTGTCCGATAGTTAAAATATCGCATCCAACATTTCTCAGGTCTTTCATAACGTCGAATATTTCTTCCTTGCTTTCTCCAAGTCCGACCATAATACCCGATTTGGTTAATATGTCAGGATTTATTTCCTTAGAGTTTTTCAGAACGTCTATTGATTGTTTATAATTAGCCATTGGCCTTACTTTTTTGTACAAAGATGGTGCTGTTTCGACATTATGGTTTAATATATCCGGATAGCTTTCCAATACCGTTTTTAAATCTTCATAATTTCCTTTTAGATCCGGTATGAGAACTTCCACGGTGAGGTTTTCGTTAATATCCTTTATTTTGTTCACTACTGCTGCAAAATGAGCTGCTCCCCCATCGCTTAAATCGTCACGTGTTACGGAAGTTATAACTACGTGTTTGATATGCATCCTTGAAACGGCATCGGCAATTTTTGAGGGTTCTTCAGTATCCACTGGTTCTGGAATTGATTTTGTAACATTGCAGAAAGTGCAGTTTCTGGTACAGTTCTTACCCAGAATCATGAAAGTGGCTGTACCTTTATTGTAGCATTCCATTCTGTTAGGACAGTTTGCTTCCTTACACACGGTGTTCAGGGATAATGAAGATAAAATATCATCAACTTTCTTAAAAGTTCCTTCACCCTGAAGTTTTACTCTTATCCATTCGGGTTTTTTCATCATTTTTCCTCCGGCTTTTATACGATTAACAGTTTTTCTATCATTTCTTTTTTATTCATACCCTGTATATAATCATCAATGTCCGTGTTTTCAAGTGCGGATACAATTGGTTTGTACATATACCTTATACCATATAGTTGCATTTCAAGTTCTGAAATATCTTTTTTACCGAAAAAATCCCCGTATATCTTTAATTTCTTTATCACACCATCCTTAACATCCAATCCCATTTCTACAGTTCCACAAGGGAAACGGTATTCATTGGATATTGAAAATTCAGGAGAAGAACCGTAATTCCATTCATAAGTCTCGAATCTGTTTTTCTGAATATCTTCTATTCTTCGATAATCTTCCTCGGAAAAAGTGTATATGGATTTTATATTATGTTCCTTTATTATGTTTTGCATGAGAAATTCACGAAATTCAAGTACATCCATATCAGCTTTTAAGTGTTCTGAAATGTTAGTAACACGACTTTTTACGGATTTTATATTTTTACCTTTGAATTTAAGAGGTTTTGATTTTAAAGCGTCTCTCAGAGTTGACAGGTCACCGGAAAACAACAAAGTTCCATGATGTAAAAGCCTGTTCCTGTAATAATATCTTGCGTTACCGGAAATTTTCTTTCCATCAACAGTAATATCATTTCTCCCGGAAAATTCAGCTTTTATACCGAGTGAATTAAGTGAATCAATCACCGGTTGGGCGAATTTAATAAAACTGTTATCTGCGTTTTCATCAATATTTGTGATGAAAGTGAAATTAATATTGCCAAGATCGTTGAAAACAGCGCCGCCTCCGGTTAATCTTCTGACAATTTTAATTCCATTTTTTCTCACATAATCAACATTTATTTCTGAAACGGTATTCTGATTTCTTCCTATGAGAATACACGGCTCGTTCCTCCACAGAATAAAACATTCTTCTTTAAAATTTTTAATAAAGTATTCTTCAAGAGAATGGTTAAAATATGGATTGGTACTGTCATTTTTTATGTAATACATAAAATATACCTCCATAGTTTAAAATACAAAAAACCGTACTGAAAGCTTACAAAGGGGATTATATCATATACATATCTGAATGGCAGATAAATAAAGTAGTCATATAATTTAAAATACGGTTTTTTTAATTAAGGAATAAAAGATTTATTTTTAATAAGATATGTTAAATAAGTCCATCGTAATGAAAGAAGAATTTATATAGATATTACTAATCAAGGATGAGATGTGGTGATATAATTAAATGTATTAGTTACCAGAAGGTATTCTGTGGTATGGGATATTTTTCAATTAAAAGATGTTTTGAAAAGGAGGTATAAGATGAAAAAGAAAATACTGGTTCTCTTTATCATTATGGCATTCATGTTGACTTTTTTCGCTGATAAAAGGACATTTGAGTTCGTAAGTTTCGACTTACCACAAGGTTGGCAGGAAAAAGTTGAAAGTGGGTCACCTTATTATATGGTATACAACGGAAATTTGAATCCCGATGGAACACTTGAAGATGGTGCTCTGTTTTTTTTATTTCTGGATAATGATGTGAACAAAGCACTTGTTGAAGATATGAAGAAAGATGAAAAGACTTTTATTACAGGTGAGAAATTTGCAGATATCAAACAGATGGATGCCAGACAGTATTCGGGATATATAGAAACAGGTACTGGTAATGTTGATTTTGAGGTTTATGCAATAACAGAAGAACAGGATTTTCCAAAACAGCTGGTAATTACTAAAATGTGGAAAGGTGTTTCGGGGGCAAATCTGAAATCACAATTGGAAGCGATTTTTGCATCTGTGGAATTCAATTTAAACAACTTGAACAATTCGCAGATAGTGGTAATACCTACTTATGATTATAAGATTATCCTGAAGAAAAATTTGTATTATAAGACCGACAAAGATATCGAAGTTGAATATTCGGCACCTGGAAACCCAAAGGATTGGGTAGGGCTATACAAGGTAAATGCTTCTGACAGAGACTTTATCTCATGGAAACATACTCCTGATAAAACTGGGATTCTTCGTTTCGATATTCCATCAGATACGGGAAGTTTTGAATTCAGATTTTATAAAAATGATGGATATGAACTAGTCTCAAAGAGTGAGGTTTTTAATATTTCTGAAGGATATTCGGTTACATTTTCCAATGAAAAGTTTTATACGGGTGAAGAAATGGAAATAGGCTATAGCAGCAGCGGTAATCAGAAAGATTGGATAGGATTATACAAAAAAGGTGCTGCGGGCAGGGATTATGTTTCCTGGAAATATGTAGAACCGGGGAAAAATTCCTTAAAGTTTGTTTTACCAACAGAAGAAGGACAATATGAATTCAGGTTGTACGCCAATGATGGATATGATATGCTGGCTTTTAGTTCGGTATTTCTTGTTGAGAAAAAGAGTTCGGTTATATCACAGACAGGTTCTCCAAAACTTTATGCAGATAAAAGTTCTTATTCCGGTAATGAAGTTATTACGGTTTACTACTCGGGATTTCCGCAAAATGATAAATGCTGGATAGGATTGTATAAAACGATTTCCGATAATAGAAGTTATATCGTATATTTTTATATAAATGGAAACGAGTCAGGTAGTGTGAACTTTACGGTACCTGATGAAACTGCAGTATATAACGTCCGGGCCTTTTCCGATGAAGGATATAATCTTTTGATAAGCAGTGGGAATTTTAAAGTAACTGCCCTGACGAAAAAAACAGTTGAAGATGTGCAAGTTGTGGATGCGGTTTTGTGTACAGGCATAGATTCTGCGGTACCCGTTGGAATTAAGGATGTTTTTGATGGGAACTATGATGATGTGTGTTTATGGACTGAATTGTCAGAAATGACAAACTCACATACTGTTTTATGGAAATGGATTTCACCGAATGGCAACACCATGAATCAAATGTCTTATGAGGTACCGGATCCTAAGACAAGTGGAATACAGTCACATCTGGGATATTGTGTCTGGGCATGGCTGGAACCGGTTGATTTTACCGGATTACCTTCCGGAGTGTATAAAGTCGAGATGTTCATCGATAATGTGAAGAAATATGAAGAATTTTTTCGTGTTGAAAAGTCAGAAATCGGAAACCTTAGTTTTAAAACTGTGGAAATTCAGGATTTAACCCTGGATATTCCGGTAAACGCACAACTTCTGATGGATGAGACTGATCCGGATACTTATTATGTACTGCTTTATTCTCAAGATAACTCAAACGTATTACTTGCAATACAATTTGCCTATTACGATAACAGGAATACCAGTGGAAGTTATTTTGCATATAATGGATCCTGGTTCAGTTTATCCGGGTACGAGAACACTGTATATTCAAACCAGATTGGTGGTAATGAAAAATACTGGAATCTGATTCTGGATAATTTTACGGATAATTACGGCAGAAGGATATTCTTTTATGCAACAGCACCTGCAGTATTGTTTGAAAGCTACAGGGATATTTTCACCAGAATATTCGACAGCATGACGTTGATAATAATAAATTGAATTGAATTCCCACAGAATTTGAAAAAGAGGTTTTATGCCTCTTTTTTAAATTTTTATTTCATATTTGATATATTCTTCAACAAGATCAAAATCTTCTGATATGCACATACCAAGCCCTTTTTCATTTTCGGAATCAAGGCTTAATGCACATTCCACACCAATATCGTTTCCGATCATTATGCATTTTCTAAGTAAATTCTTTCCGATACCCAGACCTCTGTAATTTGGAAGTATACAAAGATGGCCTATCCACAGTTCTTTCATACCGACAAGTGATGTGTAATACAATCCAACTGGTACTTTACCATCTATCAGTATCGCGCCACAACCTTCAAAAGTATCGTCCATAGCGAAATCTTCTTTCAGCATGGCAGGCGTGTAAGGAATATGTTCTGGTCTGTTCTTGTAACAGAGATTTATGATGTCACACCATACTTCGGCGTCTCTCTTTATGTTTAAGTTTACCCAATCAAAACTATTAGGTAAAATGAATTTCCTTACAGACATTTTTGGTCTGGATAATTGAAGTGTTTTTCTAGTTGCGAAAAAGCCCAGATTTTCCATTGTTTTTATTTGCTCAATTTTAGTTTTTGGTATTTGAAGGAAAATGGAAGAAACTCCTTTTTCACGCGCTTTATTTGAAAGCAGGGACAGCATTCCTTCCATAATTTCGGGTGAATTGTTAATGCTGTGATATATTGCGAATCTTGCTTTCCCCGAATTTAAATACGCATCATCAAGCATCAGATTAGCAGCCCCCTGTATTCTGTTTCTTTCATCCACAACTATTATTCCCGGGCGATAAGATTTGATTTCAAAATCCTCATCTACCGGTAAAAATGATTCGTCGTTTTCACATCCGTATTTCCAGCAGTAGTTATAAAAAATCTTCTTGTTGGTATCATCTAAATTAAAGTATCTGTAATTACTCAAATTAACAAATCACCTCATAAATTTTAAACGTATTTTCTTTAATTGTTTTTTTCAATATAGTCAGTTGCATTCCACTGATACAGTTTAAGTGATATTTTTCCGGAATCGGTAAATTTTATATTTTCAGATTCAAGCAACTCACGCTGAAAACTCTTTCCCTCTCCGTCACGAAGGCTGATTTCACCTTTACTGTTTATCACTCTGTGCCATGGGATTTTCATATCAGATTTTATCGAAGCCATAGCGTATCCAACAACTCTGGGGTTACATCCTCCGGCTATTTTTGCTATCTGGCCGTATGTAGCCACTTTTCCTGCGGGAATTAACCTGACTATCTTGTATATTTCTTCGAAAATACCACTTTTATTTTTGGGCATTTTAAATACCTCCCGTAAAACGTCTTTAATATTATAACTCACCTCATTTTCCTATGTGTTGATAAAAGTTGACATGGATATATTATGAGAGTGAATAAATATTATTACCTTCTCTGCCGTCTAACTATAAAAAGGCTTTTTGGGGGTAAGGAAATGTCTATAAAAAAAATTCTAATTGCGGGTAATGAATTATTGCATAAAAAGAGTGATGAAGTTCTTTTTGATGAGATGAATTATATTGAAGGAATTATGAAGGATTTAAGAGATACTCTTATCGATTTCAGGAGAAAAGATGGTAGCGGGAGGGGGATTGCCGCACCACAAATAGGTATACTCAAGAGGGTGATTTATCTTAATGTTCCTGAACCATTTTTGATTATCAATCCTCTGCTCGAATTTATAGATGATGAAAAAATTATAGTGTGGGATGACTGTTTCAGTTTTCCGGGTATAAAAGTCAGGGTTAAAAGGTATAAAAGATGTTTGTTGAGATATAAAGATGAGTTCTGGAACGATAGATTATTAAAAATTGAAAATGAAATGTCCGAGTTAATACAGCATGAATATGATCATCTTGATGGAATTCTTGCATTGTCAAGGGCAATCGATGGAAATTCTTTTAAAATGACAGGTTAAAAAAATATTTTTCTTTAAAAATCCAACTGCTGTATAGCGCGTTTAAAGCGGAGGCTATCGGTGCAGAGAATTTTGTAAATATTTATATACAGAAAAAACTACAAAAAGAAATTTTTTTTACTTGACGACCTTAAAATCCTATGCTATAATACGTCCGCAATTGACAAACGGGGTGTGGCGCAGCTGGGAGCGCGCATGCCTTGGGTGCATGAGGTCGCTGGTTCAAGCCCAGTCACCCCGACCAGTCAATGTGCGGCTGTAGCTCAATTGGTAGAGCACCACCCTTCCAAGGTGGGTGTTGCGAGTTCGAGTCTCGTCAGCCGCTCCAGCAGTAATTAGGTGTGCGCCTATAGCTCAATAGGATAGAGCATCGGATTTCTAATCCGAAGGCTGGGGGTTCGATTCCCTCTGGGCGCACCAGTAATTTATCGACGGTGGCTATAGCTCAGTTGGTAGAGCATCTGACTGTGGATCAGGCGGCCGTGGGTTCAAATCCCACTAGCCACCCCAGATGCGCTTGTGGCTCAACTGGATAGAGCATCGGATTTCGGCTCCGAGGGTTGGGGGTTCGAATCCTCCCAGGCGCGCCAGGAAAGATAGCGTTTTCTGGAAAAAAAGAGTTGACAGAAAGAGAAATAAGTAATATAATACGCAATGTGTTCTAAAGATGCCGGGGTGGTGGAATTGGCAGACACGCATGGTTGAGGTCCATGTGGGAGATTAAAATCCCGTGCGGGTTCAAGTCCCGCCTTCGGCACCATTTTTTCATGAGCCGTTAGCTCAATTGGCAGAGCAGCTGACTCTTAATCAGCAGGCTACAGGTTCGATTCCTGTACGGCTCACCAAGTAGTAAAATTTAAAGAGGAAATCAACCCGATCGATTTCTCACCTTGCAGCAAAAGGCTAGTAAGGTTATAATGGGATCAATAGTATGTAATACTATACGGCACGGGTTGAATACCCGTTTTTTTCATTTTGAAAGGAGATGGTTTGTATAGCCAGAGACACTAGGCTTCCACCGAAGAATGAGGAAATACGTTTTTCCAAGTTGAGGGTTATTTCGGATGACGGTTCTCAGTTGGGTATATTGGGTTTAGCGGAAGCAATCTCGAAGGCGAGAGCGAAAAATCTTGATCTTGTTTTGGTTTCTCCGAATGCCAATCCTCCAGTAGCAAAGATATTGGATTTTGGTAAATACAGATTTGAACTGCAGAAAAAGGATAAGGAATCCAAGAAGAAGCAGAAGAAAACTGAATTGAAGCAGATGAAATTCAGACCTAAAATAGATGGAAACGATTATCATACAAAGCTGAAGCATATCTGCAGATTCATTGAAGCGGGGAATATGGTTAGGGTCACTATCATGTTCCGAGGGAGAGAGATGGTATTTACCGATAAGGGTAAGGAAATACTTGAAAAAGTAATTGAAGATACCAAAATGATAGCAAAATGCGTTTCTAAACCGAAGATGGAAGGAAGAGACATGCATATGACTTTGTCTCCACTTTCGGATGCTGAGAGAGCGAAGATGAAAAAGGAACAGGAAAAACCTGAAGAGGGCAATGTAATCGAGGAGTAGTTGTTTCTTCGAAATGATATAAGAAGGAGGTTTTATCTATGGCAAAGATAAAAATGAAAACCAGAAAAAGTGCCTCTAAAAGACTTAAATTAAATAGAACTGGAAAAATTATGAGAAATCAGCGTGGTAGGGCTCATAATACCGGTAAGAAGTCCAGTAGAGAAATGAGAAGAAGAGCTGGAAAGGTTGCAGTAGCAGACGAAATGACAAAGAATTTAAAAAGAATGCTTGCAAAGGCTTAGTATCGGGAGGGGAGAAACATGAGAGTCAAACGCGCGGTCATAAAGAAGTCAAAGAAGAAAAAGTATTTAAAAGCCGTTAAAGGTTATAGAGGTGCGACATCCAGAAGGTATTCACTTGCTAAAGAAAGATTTTACAGATCAGGTGTATATTCTTACGTAGGAAGAAAAGATAAGAAAGGTGAATACAGAAGAATGTGGATCGTCAGGATCAATGCAGCTGCCAGATTGAACGATCTTAAATACAACGAATTGATTCATGGTCTTAAACTTGCAGGTGTTAACATAAACAGAAAAATGCTTGCTGAAGTTGCAGCGACCGATATGGATGCATTTGTAAATTACGCAAATATAGCGAAAGAGGCTTTAGGAAGATAAATTTATTGTGATGGTGGATCTTTTTCTGAAATGGAAAGGTTCACCTTCTTGTATAAATAGCGTAATTCAGGGCGTAGTTCAGATGGTAGAACGCTAGGTTCGGGACTTAGAGGTCGGGAGTTCAAGTCTCCCCGCCCTGACCAGGGTAAGGGATTCTTCGGAATCCTTTTTTTATTATTCTGCCTGTTTAAAACTCCTTAATCAAATGGAGGTATTATGAAGTTATTCAGGTTTTTGATTATTCTAATCGTATTTCTTGTAATTGCCGCTGTTTCTTTTCTGATTTACCTTACTATGAATCAGTATTCTCCAGAAGATATAGTTGAAATAACAAATAGTCAATCTGATGTCTCGTTTGCATCTGATGAGATATCCATATTAACCTGGAATATTGGTTTTGCCGGGATGGACGAATATCACTCTTTCTACCTTGATGGCGGAGATGATGTGAGTATTTCCGGGTCTTTTGTTTCTGATAACCTGATGAAAATAAAAAACTTTATCAAAGATCAGAATACTGATTTGATCATCCTGCAGGAAGTTGATAAAAACTCTTCAAGGACTGCGGATATGGATCAGGATAAAATAATATCAGAATATTTGAACGAGTACTTCAGGTCTTTTGTATACGACTTTAAAATAAACTTTTATCCACTTCCTTTGGATAAAATGATAGGAAAGCTTCACAGTGGTTTTTTAACTTTGGCTAAATACCAGCCGCAAAAAGTATTCAGATACAGAATAATTAAAGAAGATAACTGGCCGGCTAATATATTTTCTAAAGATGAATGCGTGTTATCGTGGGAATATGTACTTGCCAATGGAAAAAAGCTCATAGTCTATAACCTGAATATGTCCGGATATACAGATGAAGATTTGTTACTGAAAGGTATAACGTATATCAGGGGTATGATGCTTGACGAATACTTAAAAGGCAATTATGTATTGGCTGGAGGCGACTGGGGTATAACGCTTCCGGGTTATAGATTCACAGAATTGAATACGGATTGTGATTCTGTGTCTTTTTCTTCAATTGTAAAAAACGATTGGACTCCTGCTGGATGGACCTGGGTCTATTCGAATGATATTCCTTCTGTGAGATCTCCTTTCACACCTTACGGAAGTGATACATGTTTTTCAAGCACCGATGGTTTTTTAATTTCTCCGAATCTTCAGTTGAAAGATTATGAGTTTTTTGATCTTGGATTTAAAAATTCCGATCATAATCCCTTGAAAATTACCGTTGAGATTCAGTAATCTCATCTGATTGATTACTTTCTTTTTGAACACTTGGTGTTTTCGATTGCTTTTTCTTTGTTTTCCCAGATTTTTATCTGATTTTTTTCACTGGTTTTCTCATATCTTGCATGGGAGTAACTATGATAATAATTTGCTGAAACTGATATAAAAAATGTATATACTTTTTATATTTGAGTATGGAACTGTATAGTTTGATGGGATTTGTAAATCTATCGCCTTGAGTGTGTATTCGCTCAAACTGAGAAGTTAAATCGTTTAGTTATCTTGCACGTAATTTCATAAACATAATCCGAGAATAATTTCATTTTCATATATCTAAGTTGTGTTGGGTATGGCTGTTTTGCACATTAATCGTATTGATGTACTGCGTAAATGGTCATTTTATAAATATATTTAAAATTTTTTGATTTGTTTCTTGACATATTAAAAGAGTAGTGTTATAATAAACTATAACAGTAATTGATGATATAAGTGAAACATGTGGGGTGTTTAAATGTCAAAATTTAAAATTATTCTTTTTTCAATTGCACTTGTTTTTTTACTGGTTACTTTCATAAGCAGTAACAGCAGTATATCGAAAGGTTTTATAGATGTAATAAGGAGCGTGTTAATATGAAAAAAATGATGGGTTTTTCTTCATTTCTGGTGATTTACGGAATTCTTTTTGTTGCTACTTCTGCGAAAAAATTTGTGAATTCTTTTACCGGAAACGATTATGGGATATAATAATTTTATGATCATTGGTAGTTGGGAACAGTAAATATGAAAAAAATACTCATGTTTTTTGTTTTCTTTCTGATTTATGCAATAGTGTTGATATTAACTCATCTGTTCTTCTTAATCGATATCATTTTTAATTTTTTTGGAAAATTATTTACTTATAAATACAGGGATAAAGATATACAGGTAAATTAATATTGAGCATCTATTGAAGGATTCAAATATTATGAATAATTGAGAATCAGAGATTTTATTAAATTGTTATTCTATTCAAAGTGTACAGCTAACTTTCGGATGTTAAAAATTGTTTCTTCTTAAAAGAGAATCATTATCCTGCTTAAAACTAAACAGAGGTGTAATTTAGGATTATGCTTAAAATAATAAAATTAAACTGGAGGATAAAAATGTTGAAAATATGGAAAATCACAACGCTTTTACTGCTACTTGTTTCATTCGCTGGAATTGCCTTTTCTACTTCAAGAGAACAGGTGTATGAGTACAGAACCGCTGGTGTTGAAAAAATCGTTTTAAAGAGCTCGTTCGGTGATCTGAACGTAAAATCCTGGAATGAAGATTATGTATACATGAAGATAAAAAAATGGGTTAATGGTGTTGGCGACCACGAAAGGTTTTTAGACGATGCCGTATTGGTTGAATCTTTTTTTGAAGGAGTGCTGACTCTGGATCAGAGATTCCCGAACTCATTTACGAATCTCGCAATGTCATTCGGAGTTAAAATCGATATGATGATTCCTGATGGATACGATGAAAAATTTGAAATTAAGAATTCTTTTGGGGATGTAGTGGTGGAAAATATGAATTCGGCATTTGTCATAAGGAATTCAAATGGTAATATTAACGTATCTGATTTGTACAGTGATCTGGAAATCGAAAATTCTTTCGGGAACATTAGTCTGTACAATATTTCCGGTGAATTGTCAGTAGACAATTCCAACGGTGATGTGCGACTGGAAAATACCAAAGAGGGTATTTTAACTCAAAAGACCTTTGTTAAAAATTCTTTTGGCAGTGTGATTTTGAACAGAGTGAACGGTGATACTGAAATAAAGAATTCCAGCGGTGAAATAAGGGTAAGAGATTTGGCGGGAAATCTTAAAGTAAAAAATTCTTTTGATAAGGTTGAAGCTTTTAACGTGTCCGGAAAAGTGGATATTGACAGCGGCAATGGAGCAGTTAAAGTTATCAATTCTCTTAACGGAGTCAAGGTAAAGAATTCCTTTGGAAATATCGAATTGAACAAGGTTTCCGGAGATATTTACATTGACAACGGTAATGGGGATATAGATGTGAATGTTGTAGATAATGAAGGTTTTTTCAAGGGCAAAATTGAAAATTCTTTTGGTTATGTTAAGCTCAATGGTTTTACCGGAGACATGTATATAAAGAATGGAAATGGAAAAATAGTATTGGATAATTTCAGTGGCATAATCGATGCGAAAACGTCTTTTGGAACGATAGAGATGAAGAACAGTGAATTGAATGATGGTGATCATAATCTGAAAACCAGTAACGATTCTATTGTCGTGAATGCGAAGATGCCTGATAATGGTAAAGCGTATTTTGAGACTAGTTTTGGTGATATTAGGGTTTATGTAGACAATAATGCCAAATTTAACCTGAATACCAAAACGTCTTTTGGAGACGTATCTGTGAGGGATCTGATGATAATGGAAGATAGAAATGGAAAGAGATTGATTAACGGTGGTGGAGAATTCGATTTATCTCTTAAAACTTCCAGTGGGGATATAGAAGTATCAGGTAAATAATTTCCCGTCGTTGAAGAGCCAGAAACAGATTTTACAGCCTTTGCTGTTTTCCGAACTTATTTCGAAATCGCCATTGAGCTCTTCAACTCTTTCCTTCATGGCGGAGAGACCGAAACCGGGAATGATTTTATCGCATCCCATTCCGTTATCTTCCAAAGTAAAGAATATTTTAGAATTGTATTCATTTAAAGTGAATTTGAATATAGAAGCTTTACCGTGTTTTATTCCGTTGGTTAAGCCTTCCTGTAAAGCACGGTAAATAATTTTCTGGGTTTTCTCGTGAATGTCTTTGGAGATATTCACGTTTCTTATAACTTTTATTCCCGTATGTGCTTCAGTTTCTTTTATGAGGGCGTTAATCGCCGCATGAAAATCAAGTACATTATCCCCTTCTTTAAGTGTTCTTACGGAAGTTCTGATACTGTCAAGGCCAATTCTTATCTGTTCCTGTGCCTGTTCGATTTTCATTTTTGCCAGATCCTGGTCTCGATCCATAAGCCTTTTAGCAGCTTCTACCTGTACTATAACGGCAGTAAGGGCATGACCTACACTATCGTGTATTTCTCTGGCTATTCTGTTTCTTTCACGCAGTATAGTCATCTCTTCGAGTGCAAGCGATGATTGCCTGAGATTTTTATATGCTTTTTCCAACAGTTCTTTTTGTTCATTTAGCAATGCCGTAGATGATCTGAGGTTTATTCTCTTATCGTTCAATCTCACCACAAACAGCATGAAAAAGTACACCAGCATGTAACTTGCCATGTTTCTCCATATCAGCACATGATCATATCCAAAAGAAAATACCGATAATATTGTAGTTGCTGTAATTATTGATGTTGAGAGTATTCCAAACTTAAAGTGGAAAAAGAAAACTGATTCGGCAATGAGTACATCGTAAATATAAAATGTGAATTTTGCAGGATCCTGAAATGACATCC
>Ga0272442_10001660_pt1 | contig 33291 bp, 25 predicted proteins | sample SSMForm2O_FD_200262 | JGI IMG/M metagenome (GOLD analysis project Ga0272442, IMG submission 200262) | Marine sediment archaeal communities from Little Sippewissett salt marsh, Falmouth, MA, United States - SSM-Form-2O | ecosystem: Environmental > Aquatic > Marine > Wetlands > Sediment ... | reverse complement strand
GATGTATAACTAAAACTAGGGCTAATTTCAAATAAATATTCAGCAATTTTTTTCCTTACATTACTTCTCCTGAGAGATCGTATAACCAGAGGTCGTCTCATTTCAGGAGAAATAATAACATCGTCTAAGCTAGTCATCCCATCCATTATAAATTGAATATTGGTTCTGATTTATATATTATTCTTCAACGTATAGTTATCTACATATTCAAGTAATTATTCAGTTGTATTCACAGTTGCAAATTAACATTTTTTTAAATTTTATAAAAGAAAAATTTAAAATAGTTATAATTTTTTTCGATAAATATGATTGAAGAATGTAATTTTAAATCAAAAATTAGACATAGAGATAAACCTGGATGTAATCTAACCCCCACAGATTTGGTTGTTCCTGGTGAGGAACTTTGCATACTGTACCAAATATATCAAAATACTGAACTTTTTAAGGGTAAACCTAAAAAAGAGGAATTAAAATATTAATTACATTATTCTTTCTATCATTTCTAAAATAAAACCATCGCTATCGATTGCATATCTTGCTATACCTATTTTTTTAGCATAATTTTTCATCTTTTTTACAGCAAGAAATCTCTCAAAAGTAGACCCCTTCTGTAATACCTCAAGCTCTAAAACACAATCAGCAATTCCTTCCATTTTTCTTTCAAAAATATCTCCATGTATTCCTCGAGTCATAATCATTATTAAAACACCATTATTTTGAAAATTACTAATTTTTGCTGCATGAATGGTTCTTAGAACTTCTTCTTGAGAATATTGATTTAAAAAGAAATCAAGTGAGTTAATTATTATCTTTTCATATTTAGAACTTTTAATAGTGTTTGAAAGAACTGCTAAAAAATCTTCTCCACCTTTTGAAATTTGTGGCATTCCGGATGATCCAATTTCTATAAGCTCCTTTAATTTAATTTTTGATCTCTGTTGATATACATTTACTCTTTTCTGCTCACCACTTAAAACTGATTTTGAATATTCTGATGCAATATCAACAATTTTAATATTTTCTGATTTCCAGCCGAATCTTGTTATAGTCCCTAATATTTCTTCCTCAGTTTCTTCTGTACTAAAAAATAAAACCTCACCAGTAGTTGCTAATTGTTTTGCTAAAATTTCAATACTGCTACCAGGACCTCCAAGAATTATTATCGAAAAACCTTTAGGGGTACCACCTTCAAGTAAAGTATCAAGCTTTTCAATGCCTGTACTAATAAATTCCTCCTTTGCCATTTTTCGCACTTTATAAATCTAAAATTTATCCGGTCCATCTATCTTTAATATCTTAATTAAATAAATGAATCTCTAACTTTTAGGATTTTATCATTTAAGTAAATTAATCTAGTAAGATATTTGTCAAGTTCTTCTTCTTCTATTGCCAATGATATAGTGTGAATATTTTTTGTCCTTGTCCTGTTTATTATATGATAGAAAAATTCAGTAACAATATCTGGATCGTTATAAATAATGAGATTTGTTAGAGAATCTATTACAAGATATTTTTTTGTATTTTCATCAACTTCTTTGAAAATATTGATTATTTCTAGACCAATTTTTTCTAACATTGTAGGACTTTCAACAAAAACACAGTTATCATCTGGTTTGTTTATACCTGCTGCTTTTGATATGCAATCAACAAATTTTATATTTTTTGAATCTTTTAAAAATTCATAATTATCTATTATGTTCTGATAAGGTTTTGTAACTGTAACATAAACCCAAGCTTCTTCTGGTTTTGATTTTATTCTCTCAAGTAAAGCTTGTATGAGATCTGGATAATTAGAAGCAGGAAGAATTATTCCAATAGATTGATTTACTTTAATTGCATTTGAAATTCTCTCTCTTAATCCATCAATTAAAACATTTACCATTATTCCTCTCACTCTCTAGATTTAAGTAAAGGTGCAAATTCCACACCATTTTTTGTTGATATACTCATAGCAGATTTTGTTCGGCTATGTGCAGCACCCCTCATTTTAACTAATTGAAATGTTCTTATTAAATCACCTTTACGTTCAATATCACCAAGAAACATAATTCCATCTGAAATAAATTCTTCAATACCATACTGTGAATATTGGAATTTTCTTGGGGGAACTTCAGATGTTAAAAGTGTTGTACATTTCATTGCAGCAAGCGATGAACCTAGTTTGAATATAAAGTCTCTAATCATCTCTGGAGTTTGAAGCCTGTAACAAAGAGCTGTTATTGAGTCAATTACTAATCTTTTTACATTCAATTCATCAGCAATATCTCTTAGAATATCTAAAAGAGCACTAGCATCTTCTACAGTATATTTTTCGGTATCAAGACCTAATCTTTCACTGATAATTCTTAAGTCTATAAGATTCACCATACCTGATTCGATAAGCTTCTTATCATAAAAATCGAATCCTTCCATATTTTTTGTCAGTTTAAACAAAGGTTCAGTTATTGTAAAAAATACGCCTCTTTCACCTTGTTTTGCTCCGTTTATTAAATATTGCATACAAAGAGTGGTTTTACCTGATCCACTACTTCCAACAATAAGAACGGTACTGCCTGTTGGAATTCCTCCACCAAGCATTATATCTAATTCCTCTATTCCAGTTTTACACAATTCATCTTTAATAGACTCTGGCTTAGATATATCTTTTTTAGATAATTCTGTTACTGGCATGCATCTCTCCTCATTTTGTTAATTGTTATTATGTTATATACAATTATTGGATATAAAACTTAAGGTTTTAAATTATTAATGCAGGGGAAGGGATTCGAACCCTCGGACTCCTTCGAGACAGGATGTCTCATCGAACCCTTATTTTTTAGATAAGATCTTAAGTCCTGCGCCGTTGGCCAGGCTTGGCTACCCCTGCAATTCTTATCTAATGCGGGCACCGGGAATCGAACCCGGGCAGAGGGCTTGGAAGGCCCTAATCATAACCACTAGATCACACCCGCAATGTTACTAATGTATCATTTATTTTATTTTATTACAACTTTTTATTCATATATTATCATAATTCGAAATTATATAGTTCTATTTTTATTTTTTATAATTTTCAGATTTTTTAACCACGCGCTTGAATTTTAAAACCATGAAATAACTAAGATATTAAATGATTTTTCATAAAAAAAATTTTTGTCTAATTTTTCAATTTGATAAAAAAAGATATCATCTATAAATTTAGTTTTTTTATCGGATTCCAATTTACCCCAATACAATTAATAATATAAAAAATGCTATATATAGCAAAGGTATCCAAACCATATAATATATCATGTAATATAAAATCTTTACAATAAAACCTAATAAATTAAGTATAATACCACTAGTATTTGCTGCTTTTGAAATACTTCCATATTTTTCAAATATCTCATTGGAAATAATACCAAATTGAGAAACTGATCCTTTAACATCAAGTTTATCTGTTAGATTACTAATTATCTTCCCCTCCTGTGCAACAACCGTAAAAGGAGTTATAAGCATAATACAAGAATAAACAATTACAGCTAGTATTTCCTTCTTCATATTTTCTAATTCCCTTACCGCTATAATCTGACACAGATTATTTAAATGGTTACAACCTAAATGTCATATGGATATTTTGCTGGAAACCAATCAAATTGAATCCATGGAATAAAAAAATATACTCCCCTGATTGGATAAGGGAGTAAACGTGGTTCCCCCCAATAATTACCATTCCATCTATTTAATAAAACCCAAAATGGAGGGATCCCATACTCAAAATGAGCCTGTATCTGGTTATCAATGAAATTATTATTTTTAATCCTGCTACCGACACCATAATATAAATGAATCCCTATAGTGTTGTCATCAAATGTGTTACCCTTGACAGTATTAAATTCACCACCTGCAATATCTAAACCAAATCTACTACATTTACTTATCTTGTTACCTGTGATAGTATTGTGATTTGAATCCCAGCAAAGGATACCTGTTTCTACATTGGAGATAACATTTCCTGAAACTAAGCAATTGCTACATGGGTCACGAAGAACAATACCCTGCCTGATAACACTATAACTAATGTTGTTGTTGATAATAGTATTATTGGAGCTTTTTACCCAAATACAAGCCATTGTTGAATGAGCAATATCGTTATTTGAAATTGTGCTTCCATCAGCTCCTTGTCTCAAAGCCATAATACCATTTGCCAAAGTGCCTCCATCATTTTCTATTTTAAATCCATCAATAATCACATTCTTGGCTTCTATAAAAATCAAGTCACCTTTCCCTTCACCATTAATAAATGGTTTACCGGTATCACTTCCATTTCCGTGTTCATATGGTATCCCTTTCAACATAATTCCTTCTATTCTAATATATATATCAAATTCATAATACGTCCCGCTATAAACTTCGATGGTATCACCCTGATTTGAATGGTTTAACGCATCCTGTATCCTAATAAAGTCACCATCACCTTCATCATCGACAATTATTATATCCCCTGCAGCTGGACTACCTGATTTACATGAAAAACTCTCTTCCAACATTGATGAAAAACCAATAACTGATGGAAAAAAACAAGAAAGAATAAATAGAATCGAGAAACCCAATATCAGTATTATTTGCCTCTTCATATACAAACCTTATTATTAATCACACATTATTTATAATTATCGAAAACTAATAATAAAATGAAAGGGGAAAAAATATGTTTTTACAAACATAGAGACTACGGATACCAAATCCATATCTCACACCCAGGCACTTCATCAGTTAATCCCAATCCCGTATACGTTCCCACAACAAGTCTTCCGCTGTCCTCAGGAAATTCAATCATAGACCGCGCACCTATATTAAAGGTATTATCAAAACCATTACCTATCTCACCCTCATCATCCTCAACACTCGCTTCTAGATTTTCCCCATCATAATGCCAGACCTCACAACCCTTTGAATCATACCAATCTAAAAATCCATTACGAATAATTTGATTATTTGAAGTACCCATCCAAAGCTCATTACCACAAACCGCCATAGACCAACAATACTTATTATAATAATCCCCAAAACCATCATCCCATTCATATTCCTTACCTGAATTATCTCCTACGATACACTCCCAAGCATCCCAACCCTCAGTTCCATCATATTTCCAAATTTCAATAGCCTCAATCTCAGGATTTAAAATAGATTTTACCTGGAAAGGACTAGTAGCTATTCCACAGTATAAATTACCGCTATAGTTAACCAGTCTACGGATACCAAAATTCTCTTCTTCACCAAAACCATCCTTAAACTCATCTGTTTTATCATTCTTAGGAAGCTCTACTTTCTCCCATTCGCCAATCGTTGAACCACCAGTAGAGGTTCTCCATAACTGACAACCCCAATCCGGACTTACAAGAGGAAGAGCAGAGTTAAAAGTTCCAACATAAAGATTATCATAAAATTCTGCCATACTCCAAACATAAGTATTCTTCGAGTCCTCACCAGCGTCATTATAATCTCTAAATCCTTTATCTATCACTATCTCCCAATCAGCGTCATCTGCATCGCCCGTAGTTGTTCTCCAAACCTGACATCCACCATTTTCACTATCAATAAAATTCATTGTCCCAACATAAAGATGAGTATCACCGTTGCTGTTTTTAAAAACTTCCATACTGCATATATTATTAAATGAGTTGTCAAAACCACCACCATAACCACCCTCATCTTCTGCATCTGGACCGACAACCTGCTCCCATGTAGAACCGTCATAACGCCAGATTTCACCACCTAACAAAGGTGACTGCCAAGTTCCAACATACAATTTACCATTAAACACTTTCATTGCACCTAAGCACCAGTTAGTTTTATCTCCAAAACCAGCATATGTTTCATCTTCTCCATTACTTCCAACAATCTCTGCCCATCCTTCATTATAATCGAATTTAAAGATTTCACACCCATCACTTGCTGCAGCCCTCAAAGAAAGTCCAATAGTAATGGGCACATTAAAAATCAGACATATAAAAAACAAAAGTAAATCCCCTGTAATCACAACAACATCTGGACCTAAAGGATAAACCTGTATATCCTCCGCGAAAAAAGTCAGATTTTCTTGGACAGCATTTTCTTCTGGATTCACCGATATCAACAAATTATACATTTTTTCCTCCTCAACAGAAACTTCAGATGAAGAATTTACCGTAATATTTGAACCATTTACATCAAATAAAAAATCACCAGTTACAATATCACTAGCATTCGTCAACGTACCATTCACATACAATAAATGATTAGGGCTAATGCGAAGCTTGTTATTGATAGTTACATAATTATCAGGTAGAAATGCATCAGAACTAAAACATAAAATCGCTGTCACATTCGCAGTAACATAACTATCATTATCTACATCATATGCTCTAACCTGATCATTAAATTCAATATCCTCAATATCCTTATATGAACCATTAGCCATTTTAATCTTTGTTCCAGCAAGTAAACCATTACAACCTGAACCTTCAGGAAGATTATCAAAGAGCGCATCTATATTAAAACTCTCTGTACCAACATAAAGCTCATCATTATAAATCGTCATTCCCCTCGTTGCCCTATTACTAAGTAAATTAAAACCATTACCAATTTGTTTTATCCAACCTTTAAGGGATGTATGGGTTTCGAAAGAGTAACCTTTTTCCAAAGGACTTTTATCATTATTCTTAAGAACATTATCATTAGGATCCCTAAATGCTACATATACACGATATGTACCATTACCATAACATAATTTAGAAGAATTCACAATACCATTAAAAATCGAATCCAACGCTAGATACTCTCCAGCATTAATAGTCCGTGGAGTATCCTCAACGATCGTATCATTGACAGCAACCCAATCCTCAAACAGATCATGATAATACTGCACCTGAATAAATAAATATCCAGAAATATTCGTAGCACCTGTATTCTTTATCATAGACATACAACCCGTATAGAACTTGAACACACTACTTTCAACATATCCCGTTCCATCAGATACATTAACCTTCCAATACCACCATTGACCATTTTCAGAAGCATTACTCATTGTTTGATGATAAGTACCATTACTCACACTGTTATTAGTTCCAAATACCTGCCAACTACCACTACTATTGCTGAGCCATGTGATATTCATAGTATCCCCATCAGTATCACTAACAGTGATATTCAATACTGGTTGAATACTATTCTCTGTTGCTTCATTAGCAGGTACAGGATTACTGATAACCGGATCATAATTAGGGGGAGTATAAGTAACACGAATCTCAATTTTAGAACATTTCAATGTAAATGGCGGCCCCATAGGGATATTTTCTGCGATTACATCACAATCCAGTATATCAATCTCAGTCCAAGTCCAACTCTGAGGAGCAAATGGATCATAGGTTATATCATACCATTGTGACCAGGTATCAGCAGTAATACTTGTCTCATATCGATATTCAACGCCATCAAGAGTTCCACCAAACACTGGCCGTAAAATAGTATCACGCTGACCACTAGGACAATAGGAAGAAACTCTCAATTCAACTTTAGAGATTGTACCGAGATCAGTACCAGAGCAGTTATTACTGTCACAAAGTTCAACATCACCATCAGTTGTTGTAGAAGCATAATTGGAAGCATTTCCATCAATCATGTAACTTGGATTTGTAGACCATGCTTCACCCATAGGTGCATTATCGTATCCATCGAAATAATAGGTTACCTGCTCAGCGTCATACCAGTACATCCTGGTATATTTCTCTTGACCGCTGTCAAGTGTTCCAATTCTTATAAACAGTGTTACAGGAGCATTGTATTGACCAGTTCTTGATTTCACCTGAAGCTTGTAATTAAGCGAGTTATCCCATTTCAAGTACAATGATTTAGTTTCTGTATCTGTAATGTTTTCCATTAGGTAAAACTCTGAAATTGGGAGATTAGTATAGGATTTATCTAGTGTTTGATTTAGGTAATACATCGTATTATTAACATCAATATAATCACCCATAGCTGTAAGGTTTATCTGTATATCTTTCATCTCCCAACCAAAACCAAGAATATATGGAATATCCTCATTATCGATATTTTTGATATATGGTATGACTGTTAATTCGTTATCATCAGCACCAAGATTATACCTAATAGCAAGTCGGAAATCATAGCCACCATAATTCAGGTTTTTCCAAATTGTTACATTGATATAGGTATCATTATCAGTCTCAATTTCCTTGTTGAAACCACTAAGCTCATCAGTACGATAAATCAAGTTCCACTTGTTATTATTGTAATAACCAAGCATTAGTACGTTATGTGACCAGTATTCGTTATAGTGGTTGGTGAGTTGTATACCGCTGTCTGTATCGAAATAGTAATTATCAAATCGGTTCCAAATATGCAGAACATTACCATTATCCAACAGTTCATAACCTATGGGTTTTGATGAAGATCCACTACTTGATTCTTTGTTTCCTGGTGGGTCAGTAAGATTTATTGTTTCATTTGCACCATAAGAATCTTTTATCGTACATACTGAAACAGTGGCCTGAGCTGAAACATTAAAACTATGCTGTGAAGTAATATTTGTATTGTTTGCATTATCTATCGACCAGATGGAATAATTATATTGTCCAAGTTGCCATGTATTATTTAAAATATATTCGTAGATACTACCATTAGTATTATTCATTGAATAGTTACCATAGGTATTATCTGGATAAGTAACATTTACTTTAACAAGATTTACACCACTCTGGTTATCAAAAACATTTGGAGCAATTGTAATATTAAAACCATATCCAAAAGTTTCCGGATCAACATTACTAGAAGCTATCTCTGGAGAAAATGTATCAGTTTCTTCTGCTTTTAAGCTATCAGGTAAAATATTTACAGTTGTGGTTAACAATAGCGTCATAATAAATATAACAATTATTTTTTTATCCATTATATTCTTCCTCCCTCAGGAATCTAAAAATATGAATACAGAGAGTTTATAAAAAATTTATTGTTTTTTAATATGAATCCTGGATAATAATGGTTTATCGCAGTTTTAAAAAAATTTAAAGAATTCATTACTTATCCCAAATTTTTCTATTAATAAATTAGAAAGAAAAAAAGAAGATTTTTAAGGAGTCCGTAGAAAATATCGTGGAGATTCTCGTCGATAATATCGTCGAAAATAGCGAAGAAAAGGATCCCACCATAACCACTAGATCACACCCGCAAATTAGGTGTGAAATACACTTTGTATTTTTGTAATTTACTATAAGTAAAAACACATAATTTTATTAATATTAGTTATAGATTGAAAAAACCATAACTATTTAAGTTCACATAACAGTTTTTTATCTTTTAAAGTAAATTTTATTTTGTTTTCACAAGATAACCAACCTATAGCAGAACACAACTCTTCATTTTTCAATTGAACGGATTTTTTTATTGAAGAAATAATAGTTTGTCCATTTAAATTTAGATAATTCCATATTCTTCCTGCATTTTCACCTATTTCATAAGTTAAATTTGTACTTCCTAATTTATAATAATTCACATTTTTTGATATCTTATTTTCACGAGCAAGCCAACCAATTCCTATAAAAAAATCATCATTTTTTAGTTTAGTATTTTCTAATAATGAGGTTTTATTCAATGGTCCATAAATATTGAGCGCATTCCATATTTTACCAGCAAACAATCCAAAATCTTCTTCTTTAAATGTTTTATATTTAATTCTTTTATTACTGTTTTTATATTTCTTTTTTATATAAAAATTATTTTCCTTTTTGTTTTTTTCCTCATATTTTCTTTCAATTGCTGCTATTTCTCTATCAATCTTTCTTTGAGCAGGTGTAACAGGTATTTCTTTTATTAAATCCCAAGCTGATTTTTTATTTTTTATAATTACTTCATTTTTTTCCGATAATCTCATTATTATCTTATCTCCGGTCCTTTACTTTTTTAAGTTCTCTGTATAACCTTTTTTAAAAATTATATTTAAAACTATCTTGTAAAAATGTCAGATTGAAAATTTTTAATTTAATTTAAGAGTAAAATAGATTGTTGTTCCTTTTTTCAGACCTTTACTTTCAGCCCAAATCTTACCACCATGTTTTTCAATAATTTCTTTGCATATAGACAGTCCCAGTCCAATTGAATTAAAATCATGTCTGGAAAAATCAGTTTTATAAAATTCTTCAAAAATATGGTCAATTTGTTCTTTATTTATTCCAATACCATTATCTTTAACAGAAACTGTTAAGAATTCTTTATCTTTCTTAGCATTAATAGTGATGATTCCCGAATCCTGAATATTTTTTATAGAATTTGAAAATAGATTATTCAAGACTTCTTCTAAATATAGTTTATCGGCTTTTACAAATGTTTTATCTTTTATATTATTAAAAAATTGTATATCTTTAATATTTATTGAAGATTGTTGATTTTCTATACAAGCTTCAACTTCCTCTCTTAAATCCAAATCTGCAACATCTAGGATTTCAGATGTAGAATAGACTCTTTCAAATTTTAAAGTTTTTTCAATTAAGTTTTTTAATGTATTAACCTTGTTGTTAAGTAAACTAATGTTTTCTTTCGTCTTTGGATCTTTTTCCTTTTTTTCTAGCAATGGAAGAAATGCTACAAGAGGAGTTAGAGGAGTTCTTAAGTCATGGCTTAGTCTGAATATGAACTCATCTTTTTGTCGTAATAATTCTTCAACTTCAGCGGTCCTTTCGCTTACTTTTTTTTCTAAAATCTGATTAAATTTTTCAAGTTTTTTATGGGCTTCTTCAAGTTTAATTTCAGCCTTCTTCTTTTCAGTTCTATCTCTACAAATAATAACGGTTCCTTTTATTTTATTATTTTCTATTATAGCTCTAGTTCCTACTTCTACAAATATTTTTTTTCCATTTTTATGTATAAGTTCTAAATCAATTAAATTAACGGTTTTACCATTGCTTATAGAATTTTTAAAAAGTTTAATCATTTTTGGAACTTCTCTTAGTTTTATAACTCCAATAGAAACAAAATTTTTACCGATTAATTCTTCAGGGGCATATCCACATAAATCTTCAACTCTATTATTAATATCTATTACTCTACCATGATTGTCCATATATGCTATTGTGTCATGAATATTTTCAAAAATTATTCTAAAACCTTCTTCTCTTTTCTTTAATTCTTCCTCAATTTGTTTTCGGTTGGTTGTATCTTTAAAAACACCGATTGATCCGTATACTTTTCCATCATGGTTTTTTAAAACACTAAGTGATAAATCAACATCAATAATTTTATTATTTTTTTTATGCATCTTTGTTTCCATTTGATGTTGTAGACCTTTCTGCCGGATATTTTCAGAGCGTATCCTTTTCCATTCTTTAGATGGATAGAGACTTTTAACAGGTTTCATAAACAAATCTTCTTTACCCATTCCCAGTAGCGATTCAGTATATTTATTCCAAGAAATAATTCTTTCATTTTCATCAGTAAGTGTAATTGCAATAGCAGAATTTTCAAATATTGTACGATACCTTTCTTCAGATGTTTTTAATTCTCTTTCTTTTTCTTTTAATTTAGAAATATCTTTTATTATACCAACTGATCCAACTGTTTTTCCCTCCTTTCCCTTCAAAACACAAAGAGATAATTCTACATCAATTAATCCATGATTTCTTTTTATCATCTTAGTTTCAAGTCTATATTTTATACCTTTTTGACGAACATTCTCTGCTCTAATCTTAAGCCATTCCTCTGGAGGATATAAAGAACTTACAGACTGTAAATATAAATCATTTTGACTCATATTAAGAAGTTCTTCAGTATATTTATTCCATGAAATAATCCGTTCTTTGTTATCAACTAAAGTTATTCCGATTGCATAGTTCTCAAAGATTGTTTTATATTTCTCTTCAATATTTCCAATATGACTTTCATTTATACTTCCACTAGATTTTTCTATAAAATGATTTGATTGCTCTAAGTTTTCATTAGTTATCATATTTGGTTCTTTAAGGTCTTCCATAGCATTCTTTATCATATTGTATAAAAGTCCTAGTTTTTCGGCTTCTCGTAGCTCTTTTACAATTTCTGGTTCATCCTTCATAAATATAATCCTCAAAATCTACAAAAATAATTTTCAAAAATAATTCTATTATTTTCATGTATGCCAATACACATTTTTCTATCCCATCATCCCTAGCAATATGATTAGTAGAAATATAAAACTAATATAAAATTCCTTTGCAAAAAATCGATATTAGATGGTTATTAATATTAAAAAATATTACAAAAATTGTGAAAGTAAAAGAAATTAAAGCAAAATCTATTTTAAGAAAATATAAAAAAATAGATTCCTGGTTTATTTCCAAATATGGTATGAATTTATACAGAGGATGTTCTCATAATTGTTTGTATTGTGATGGACGATCAGAAAAATATGGGATTGATGGTGAATTTGGTGAAGAAGTTATTGTCAAGATTAATGCAGTTGATATATTAAAAAAGGAATTAGATTATACTAAACGAAAAGTACCTTTAAAAAAATGTTTTTTAATGATAGGGGGAGGTGTTGGAGACTCATATCAACCTGTCGAAGAAAAGTACAATCTTACTAAAAGAACTCTTGAATTAATATATGATAAAAAATTACCAATTAGCATATTGACAAAATCTAGTCTTATAAAAAGAGATATTGATATTATTAAAAAGATAAATAAATCAAGTAGAGCAATTGTTAGTTTTAGTTTTTCATCAACAGATGACAAAATCAGCTCAATTTTTGAACCTGGCGTTCCACCACCAAGTGAGAGATTAAAGACAATTGAATTTTTTAAAAAAGAGGGAATTTCTTGTGGTATTTTTTTACTTCCAGTAATTCCTTTTATTACTGATAAACCAGAGTTTATTGATAGAGCAATAAAGCAAGCTAAAAATGTTGGAGTTGATTTTATAATATTTGGTGGCATGACTTTAAAAAATGGAAGACAAAAGAATTATTTTTTTAATGCTATTGAAAAAAATTTTCCAGAATTAATTCCTGAATATTGCAATATTTATAAAAAAGATAAATGGGGCCATCCGGCTTTTGATTATTATAAATCGATAAATAAAACATTTAATTTGATTGCAAAAAAATATAATATTCCAAAACGAATCCCTTTGCATTTGTTTAAGGATATATTAAATGAAAATGACTTAGTTGTTGTAATTCTTGAGCAAATTGATTATCTTTTAAAATTAGATGGAAAAAATTCTCCTTATGGATTTGCAGCTTATTCAATTTCAAAAATAAAAGAACCTTTATCAGAATTTAAAGGAAGTTTTCAAAAAATAAAAGGTGTTGGACAAAAAACAGAAAAAATGATATTTGAAATTTTAGAAACTAAAAATTTAAAATATTATCAAAAATTAATGAATGTATAATTGTAATTATGTTTTTTTTAAAAGAAATATTTAATTATCTATAAGATATTCGAATTATTTGAGAGGATTGATGAAGGATATTAAAAGAATAATCATACCTGTTGATAATACTGAAGATTCAAAAGAAGCTGTTAGACAAGGTGCTTTTTTTGCAAAACTATTGAATATAGATGCAAAAATTATTACAATTAATGACACTCATCAATTTATTTCTTCTGTAATAATAGAGGAAAAATTAAAAAAGGATGCATCTGCCTTTCTTGAAAATTTTAAGCAAATAGGAAGAGATTTTGGAATAAATTTTGATACTCAGTTAATTGTTGGTAAACCAGCAGAAGAAATTGTTAAATTTGCAAATGAAGATGATTTAATAATAATTGCTCATCATGATAGATCCAAAGGCTTTGATAAGGTAATGGAAAAAAGTGTTTCTAGAGATGTAGTAAAAAATGCTCCTTGCTCAGTCCTTGTTGTAAAATAGATCAATAATTACGGTAAATAACATATACTACTTTTTAATTTACAGTCGATTTGTACAAATATGACAAAGCAAGATTATTATGATATTCTTGGCGTTAATAAAGATGCATCAAAATCAGAAATTAAAAAAGCTTACAGAAAGTTAGCATTAAAATATCATCCAGATAAAAATCCTGATAAGGCTGCAGAAGAAAAATTCAAGAATATATCTGAAGCCTATGCAGTTTTATATGATGATGAAAAACGTAGTTTGTATGATCAATATGGACATGCAGGAATTGATCAGCGTTATAGCTCAGAGGATATTTTCAGAGGAGCTGATTTTGGCGATATCTTTCGAGGGATGGGCATTGATTTAAATTTTGGATTTGATGATATTTTCGAACGTTTTTTTGGGGGAAGATCTGGTTTTGAAAGAAGAGGGTCGCAAAGAAGAAGAGGAATGGATTTAAGATATGATATTCAGATTAGTCTTGAGGATGCCTATAATGGGGTTGAAACCGAAATTAATGTTCCTAGAACCGAGATTTGCGATACATGTAATGGTAGTCGTGCTAAGCCAGGTACATCTCCTAAAACATGTAATCAATGTAATGGCACAGGTCAAGTAAGACAATCAAGAAGAACAGCATTTGGTATGTTTACCCAAATTACAACATGTCCAAAATGTAACGGTGAAGGAAAAATTATTAAAGATTATTGTCCCAAATGTAATGGAAAAGGTATAGTTCAAAGAACTCGTAACATTGAACTCAAAATTCCAAAAGGAGTTGATGATGGATCTCAATTAAGACTTTCTGGAGAAGGAGAAGCAGGTTCCCCAAATGGTGCCAGTGGTGATCTTTATATTGTTATACACGTAAAAAAACATAATAAATTCTCAAGGAGAAAAGAAAATCTTCATATGTTAAAGGAAGTATCTTTTCCTACTGCTACTTTGGGTGGAAAAATCGATATTGAAACAATTGATGGAACCATGGGGACTTTAAAAATACCTGAAGGAACACAAAATGGAGATATTTTAAAAATTAAAAATAAGGGAATGCCAGATATTCAGGGGAGAGGTTTTGGTGATTTATTCATAGAGATCTATGTAAAAGTACCAAAAAAATTAAGTAGAAAAAGTAAAAAATTATTGGAAGAACTAAAAGATGAATTAAAAGATACTGATTAATTGTCTACTCTTTTTTATCAGTCTTTTTTTTATCATCTTTTACTTTAAAATCTGCATCAATTGTTTTGTCATCACCTGAAGGTTTTCCTGACCAAGATTCATCTTTAGTTTTATCTTCTTTATCTGTTGTTTGTTGTTGCTGTTGGTATTGTTGAGCAGCCTGCTGATAAATTTGTGCCGATGCTTTCTGAAGTACCTTTGATAGATCATCTGTTTTTTCTTTTATTTTTGTTATATCTTCACCTGCTAGTGCTTCTCTGAGTTCTTTTAGACCTTTTTCAATATTTTCCTTATCTTCTTTTGAAAACTTGTCTTTTAGTTCATCTAAGGTCTTTTGTGTTGTATGAACCATTGCATCTCCATTGTTTCTTATTTCAACTTTTTCTTTGCGTTTTTTATCTTCTTCCTCATGCTCTTCTGCTTCCTTTTTCATTTTTGTGATTTCATCATCAGAAAGTTTTGTTGATCCAGAAATTCTTATACTTTGTTCTTTACCGGTTCCTAGATCTTTTGCAGCAACATTTAAAATTCCATCTACATCAATATCAAAAGTAACTTCTATTTGAGGAATTCCTCGAGGTGCAGGTAGTATTCCATCTAGATGAAATCTACCTATACTTTTATTGTCTGTTGCCATTGGTCGTTCTCCCTGTAATACATTAATATCCACACTTGTTTGATTATCTGCTGCTGTAGAAAATACCTTACTCTTTTTTGTTGGAACAGTAGTATTTCTTTCAATAAGTGAAGTTGATACGCCTCCTAATGTCTCTATGCTTAATGTTAAGGGAGTTACATCAAGTAGCACTATATCTTTATCAATATCTCCAGAGAGAACTCCTGCCTGAATAGCAGCTCCAACTGCTACACATTCCATTGGATCTACATCGCGTTTTGGTGGTTTTCCAAATATTTCTTCAACTTTCTTTTTAACTAAAGGAATTCGAGTTGTACCACCAACAAGAACAATATGGTCAATATCAGATGGTTTTAGTTTAGCATCTTTTAATGCTTGTATGCAGGGTTGTTTAGTATTGTCAACAAATGATGAAATTATTTCCTCAAGTTTTGCTCGGGTTAGTTTCATTTCAAGGTGCTTAGGTTCCTTTTTAACTACAGTTAAATATGGTAGATTAATATCTGTTTGAAGGGTTGAAGAAAGTTCTATTTTTGCTTTCTCTGCTGCTTCAAAAAGACGTTGTAGAGCTTTTGGGTCATCTCTTAGGTCAATATCATACTTTTTTTCAAATTCTTTAGCAAAATAGTCAACTAGCTCCTGGTCCATATCTGATCCGCCAAGCTGTGTATCACCGTTTGTTGATAAAACTTCAAAAACGCCATCACCTACCTCCATAAGAGTTATATCAAAAGTTCCACCACCAAAATCATAAACTGCTATTTTATGGTCGCCTTCCTTATCAAGACCATATGCTAGAGATGCTGCAGTTGGTTCATTTATGATACGTTTTACATTTAATCCAGCAATTTTTCCAGCGTCTTTTGTTGCCTGTCTCTGGTCATCATTAAAATATGCAGGGACAGTAATTACTGCATCAAAAATTTTTTCACCGATATAATCTTCAGCATCCTTTTTTATCTTCTGTAATATAAAAGCACTTATCTGTTCAGGGCTATAATTTTTATCACGAATCTTTACTTTTTCTCCGCGTCCCATTTTTCTTTTAATTCTATGGATTGTACCTTCTGGATTTGTAACAGCTTGCCTTTTTGCTGCTTCACCAACCAACATTTCACCATCTTTAGTAAAAGCTACTACTGATGGAAAAAAAGGTTGGCCTTCTGCACTTTTTATTACTGTTGGTTTACCAGCTTCCAAAACAGCAACTTCAGAATTGGTAGTTCCTAAATCTATACCAATTATTTTACTCATACAAATTCACCTCATTTTTATTCTACTTTCTTTTTTGCAACTATCACATGTGAAGGTCTAAGGAGTTTATCATTAAGCATATAACCTTTTTTTACCTCCTCAATGATAATATCTTCTTCACACTCTTCCTTTTCAAGGGTAGATATAGCATTATGAAAATTGTGATCGAATTTTTTTCCAATGCATTCAATATATTTTATTTGTTCTTTTTTAAAGAAGTTTTCAATATTTTCAATAATTAATTTTAAACCTTCTTTTGGATTTTTATCTTTGTAGGCTTTTTTTAATAGTTCATTTAGATCAATTATTTCAGTTAGGTATTTTTGTTTTGTTTCATTTTCTTTTATTTTCAATTCTTTTTCCATTCTTTTTTGATAGTTTTGAAAATCTGCAATTGTCCTCAGTAGTTGATTTTTTATTTTGTCTAATTCTTGAGTTAATTGTTCAACCTCGTTTTTTAAATTAATACTTTTTTTGTTGTTTGCATTTTTCTTTTTTATTGTAGATTCTTTTGCTGACATATTTTCTAAAATTTTAAAAAAATAAAAAAAAGAATGGATTAACTTAGTAGTCCATTCCTGGTGGCATTCCACCCATTCCGCCTGGTGGCATTCCTCCAGGTGGCATTGCAGGTGCTCCACCGCCTTTTGAAGCGATTACATCATCGATTCTTAGAATCATTGTTGCTGCTTCAGATGATGCCTCAATTTCTTGCATGCTTACTCTTAAAGGCTCAATAACATTATTTTTCAACATGTCATCTACTTTTCCACCAAGAACGTTTATTCCTGCGTATTTCTTTCCTTTTTTATGCGCGCTCCTTATTTCAAGCATCATATCAATTGGGTCAAGTCCTGCATTTTCTGAAAGAGTTTTTGGAACAATTTCTATTGCATTTGCAAAAGCTTCAATTGCCATTTGTTCTCTACCACCAACTGATGGTGCATAATCACGAAGCGACATTGCAATTGCTATTGCTGCTGCTCCTCCACCAGCGGTCATTTTTCCATCCTCAAGTGCTACTTTTACAACGGATAATGCATCATGAAGACCACGCTCAAGTTCATCAACGACATGCTCTGTCGTTCCTCTTATAAGAATTGAGACTGCTTTTGGATTCTTACACTGTGTTACAAATGTCATTTTGTCATCACCGATTTTTTTCTCTTCAACAATACCTGCGTTACCGAGATCTTTTGGAGTTAGACCTTCTAGATTTGCTACAATTTTTGCACCAGTTGCTTTTGATAGTTTTTCCATATCGCTTTTCTTTGCACGTCTTACTGAATAAATTCCTTCCTTTGCTAGATAGTGTTGTGCAATATCATCAATTCCCTTTTGACAAACTAAAACATTAGCACCACTCTTTTTTACAAGATTTACCATTTTCTTAAGCATTCCTTCTTCTTCGTTTAAAAATGCCTGTAATTGTGAAGGATCTTGAATTTGAATTCTTGCATCAACTTCTGTCTTTTTTACCTCAAGAGCTGCATTTATTAATGCAATTTTAGCTGATTTGACATGCTTTGGCATTCCGTCATGAACTCTTTCTTTATCAAGGATTATTCCAGTAATTATTTCTGTATTTGCCATCCCGCCACCTTGTTTTTTCTGTATTTGTATGTTATCAAGATCTACAAATGTTTTTCCATCAATTTTTTCAGCAACACTTGTTACTGCATCAACAACTACTTCAGCAAGTGTATCTTTTTCAGCACTTGCTCCCTTACTTGCCATCGATGTCATTGCAATATTTTTTAATGTTTTTTTATCACCAGTCTTAATATTTATTGCTAATTTATTCAAAACATCTTTTGCTCTTTCTGCTGCAAGTTTGTATCCACCACAAATTACTGTTGGATGTATATTTTGATCAAGTAGTTCACCTGCATACTTTAAAAGTTCGCCCGTTAAAACAACTGCACTGGTTGTTCCATCTCCACATTCTTCATCTTGTGATTTTGCGACTTCAACTATCATTTTTGCAGCTGGATGCTCAACATCAATTTCTTTTAAGATTGTAGCACCATCATTTGTTACCACAACATCACCCATTGAATCAACAAGCATTTTGTCCATACCTTTTGGTCCAAGAGTTGATTTTACTGCATCTGAAATTGCTCGTGCAGCCATTATATTATTAGACTGAGCACCTTTTCCTTTTTCTCTTTTTGTTCCTTCTTTTAATATGATTATTGGTTGTTGTCCACTCATCATAATTTTCTCTTACCTCCTTAAAAATACATCTAAGAACGAAACGCCTATACAATCACTTCTATATAAATGTTTCTGTTGAACATGTTTTAAAAAATTGACAATTGAATAATAATAGAAAGCAATATATTCTGAAGTAATATTACTTTTATTTAATATTTATAGATTTAAATTAAAAGGAAAAGTGGTGAAATAATAGAAAAAACTGTAAGATGTCCTAAATGTAAAATGGTTATAACTGTTTCTGGTAACCCTGGAGAAACTGTGAAAGTTAATTGTCCATCTTGTAAATCTACTGGAAAAGTGGTATTCAAAAATACAATATCTCAAACAACAAATATCCAAAAAGATAAGAATTATAAAATTCTTGCAAATAATATAACAGTTAAATTTGGTAGAATTAAAGCTCTTGATTCTTTTTCAATAAAAATTCCAAAGGATATTGTTGGTTTATTAGGACCTAATGGCGCTGGTAAAAGTACTTTTATAAAGGTTGTTTTAGGACTTTTAAAAGCAGAAAAAGGGAAAATTTTCTTAACAGATCATAAAACAGATAGTTTAACTGAATTAAGGGATTTAATTGGATATATGCCAGAGCATGAGTGCCTAATTGAAAATATGACTGCAATTGATTTAGTTTCATATATGGGTCAAATATCTGGAATGTTGCCAAAAGATGCAATGCGTAGAAGTCATGAAACACTTGATTTTGTAGGTTTAGATGAAGTGCGCTATAGAGATATATCTTCTTATTCAACAGGCATGAAACAAAGAGTAAAACTTGCTCAAGCAATTGTTCATGATCCTGAGATTTTATTTCTCGATGAACCGACAAATGGAATGGATCCATTTGGTAAAAAAGAGATGCTATCTCTTATCTCAGATATTGCAAAAACAGGAAAAACAATAATCGTTTGCTCACATTTACTTCACGAAGTTGAACAAATATGTAATTATGTTGTTATATTAAATCAAGGTAGATTATTAAAATCAGGGTCGATGAAAGAAATACTTTCAGGTGAAAAAGGAAAATTTAAATTAGAATTAAGGGGAGATAAAAATCATTTAGAAGATATTTTAGTTATACTAAAAAAAGAATATGAAATTGTATCAGTTAATCATTTTATGGGAAAACTAATAATTACTATAAAAAATATTGAAAATAGTTTAAAATTATTTAATTTAATTAAAAATTATAATGTTCAAATCCGTTCATATAAACCTGATAAGCTAATTTTAGAAGAAGTTTTTATTCAATCTTTCCAGGAGGGAAATGTAAATGGCAATTGATAGGATTAAATATCGCTCATGGAAGGGAGAAAAAAGTAGTCATTTCCATAGAGTATATACAATTGTCAACAACATATTTTTACAAAAAATGAAATCAAAGGGAATTTTAATAATTTTAATTATTGGACTGTTTCTAGCTCACGCTTTTCCAATTATTTTTGGTGCATTAATTCCACATGAGGAATTAACTGCAGAAATGATGGTTGGAACTAATTTCATTTCTTATCTGAAAAATGGGCTTTTAATTATATTTACAATATTATTAGTTTCTCTCGTTTGTTCGGATTTAATTTCTCAGGATTTGAAGGATAAATCCTTTGTTCTTTACTTCTCAAGACCTATTAAGACTTTTGATTATCTTGCAGGTAAAATCGGTGGTGCAATCAGCATAATTAGTATTTTTACCTTTTTTCCATTCATAATTTATTGTTTGGTTATTATTGGCACACAAACTGGTGATGACTATAGTGGTAGTATAAGTATACTTGGAAAAACAATTATTGTTGGGATTTTAACTACTATTTTTTTCGTTTCATATGGTACAATGATATCTTCTTTGACAAAAAAGAAGACTTATGCAGGAATTGGGATTTTTATGTCTTTTTTTGTATTAATAATAATTGGGGACATCTTTACCACCTTTGATCAAAATTGGAGTTTGATTAGTCCAATAAATCTACTTTTTTACTCATACGATATTATTTATGGTATTGAACTTTCATCAAATCTAAATTCAAATATTATAGGTGTTTTACTGTTTTGTATTATATTTTTGCCATTAGTAATAACATTTATACAAGTTTACAAAAAAGAGGTGGGGAAATGAACGACATTAGAATTAAAACTGTAGATCTTTCTAAATGGTATGGAAAGATTATTGGTTTAAACGCTTTTAAGTTAGAAATTTCCTCAGGAATTACTGGATTAGTAGGCCCAAATGGTTCAGGTAAAAGCACATTTTTTAAACTTGCAATAGGATGTTTAAAACCAAAAACAGGAAAAATTTTAATCTTAGGTAAAAATCCTTGGATGAATCAAAAGCTGATGTCTGATATAGGTTTTTGTCCAGATTATGATAATCTTTCAGATGAGACTACAGGACGAGAGTTCCTTGAACTTGTTGGCGGATTACATGGTTTAAAAAAAATATCTCTAAGGAACCGTATAAATGAGGTTTCAGAAATTGTAGGAATGAAAAAAGAGTTATATAGAAAAATTGGCGGTTATAGTAAAGGGATGCGTCAGAGGATTAAAATTGCAGGATCCATTATTCATAATCCTAAATTATTACTCTTAGATGAACCTTTGAGTGGTGCTGATCCTAATGTTAGAAAATCTCTTATTAATCTAATTAAATATTTAAACGAAGATCTTGGACATGATATCGTTGTTAGTTCTCATGTTCTTTATGAAATTGAAAGGATGACTAGCAAAATTGCTTTGATTTATAAAGGTCGTGCAATTGCATCTGGCGAAATATCTGATATAAGAAATCTTATAGATGAACATCCTCATAACATTATAATTGTCGGTTCCAAAATAGAGGAGCTTGCAAAAAAATTGCTTGAAAAAAAATATACGATATCTGTTGGCTTCATAGATGATAGAAAAAAAATAAAAGTTCAGGTTTCAAAGCCTGATGAGTTCTTTGATAATATTGCTGAATTAATAAAAGAACTTAACTGTAAAATTGAACAAATGTATAGCCTTGACGACAATCTTGAGGCTGTTTTTAATTATCTAGTGGAGAGATAATTTATGTTTGAAATATCAGATCTCATAACAAAAATTCTTGCTCTTATTAGATATTCCACCAGAAAAATTCTTTTTAAAAAAAGAATAATTATTGCTTTTTTAATTTTATTTACTGTAATTGCAGTTATGGGTTATGCAGGGGCACAAGATACTGATAGATTGACCACTGGTTCAGATCTTCTAGGAGTGCTAGCTGTTTGGTTTTTTATGCCGGTAATAAGTATGATATATGGTTGTTCAGTAATTCGTGATGAAATAGACGATAAAAGTATCACTCAAATAATTACTTCACCAATTAATAGAATATTTGCATATTTTAGCTATTATATTTCGTTAGCAATTAGTCTTTGTTTAATAAATTTTGTAATTACTTCTTTAGGTTTTATTTCGTTTTTTGCTCAAAAAGGGATCGATGGAGAAGCAATTAACATTTACACTACTTTTATAGGTCTTGTAATTCTTGGAGTTTTTGTTTATTCAGCTCTTTTTTTGTTGATTAGTGTAGTATTTAAAAGACCCATCTATTTTGGTCTGTTTTTTGTTTTTATTTGGGAAGGATTTATTGGAACTATACCTGGTAGCATTCAAAAATTTTCAATAAATTTTTATTTAAGAAGCATTGGATCAAAACAACTTGAATATATTACCTTAAATCAAGCAACTGATGTTAATATATCATTAATTATATTATTTGGCTCGATCATACTTTTATTAATATTTGGAAGCTTACTTTTTAAAACAAAGGAATTTGCTTAAAAAAATAAATATTACACTTTGTCTTTATAACACCAAATTTTTAAATATTATGAAATAAAGGATTAATTTGGAAATATAAAATGAAACGAGCATTTAGAATAGGATTTAGTTTTGGTTTACCTTCAGGTATAGTAACAACACTTGGTTTAATGGTTGGATTAAATTCTATAACTCAGTCTCGTCTTGTTGTTATTGGAGGAATACTTACAATTGCCCTTGCTGATTCTTTTTCAGATGCGATGGGAATGCATTTTTCACAAGAATCCGATGAAAAACTAACCCATAGAGATGTTTGGAAATCAACAATGTTTACCTTAATATCAAAATTTATTTTTTCTTCGATATTTATAATACCTGTGCTTATTTTGGACTTATATATAGCTGTTATTATTAGTGTAATAATTGGCTTATATTTTATCTTTTTAATTAGTTTAATTATTGCTCGTGAAAGAAATGACAATCCAATAAGAGTTATAACTGAACATATTCTAATTACTCTTTTTGTAATAAGTTTAACTCACTTTATTGGAAAATTTATCTCAAATATTTTCGGAATTTAGAAATTAATATAATTATATAATTGGTATTTTTCTAAGCCAACCAAGATCACTGATATACAAATCTCTAATATCATTTAATTCAAATTTAAGCATTGCAAGTCTTTCAAGTCCAAGGCCCCATGCAAGAACAGGATTTTTTATTCCAATAGGCTCAGTTACTTCTGGTCTAAAAATACCACTACCACCAAGCTCCATCCATTTATTATTCCAAAATACTTCCACTTCCATACTAGGTTCAGTATACGGAAAGTACCCAGGTCTAAATCTAATCTTTTCAAAACCCATTCTTTTGTAAAATTCTTTTAGGATACCGATTAATTGTCTGAAATTGCTATTTTTTTCATGAATTATTCCTTCAATTTGATAGAATTCAGGTAAATGCGTTGTATCAATATTTTCTTTTCTAAAAACCCTACCAATTGAAAATACCTTTGAAGGAGGATTTGGATTGTTGAAAAGATATCTAATGGTATTAACTGTAGTATGAGTTCTCAAAAGTGCCTTTTTACCTTCTTCTTTGGAAAATTTATAACCCCAACCAGAAGAACTAGTACCTCCACCATTTTCATGAACCTTTGATATTTCATCAACAAGTTTATTTTCCTTTATCTTAAGTTTAGACGGATTCTTACAATAAAGCGTATCCTGCATTTCACGTGCAGGATGGTCTTGAGGTATAAACAACATATCCATATTCCAGAAACAAGATTCTACAAAGTCTCCCTGGATTTCCTCAAAGCCCATTTCTAAAAATATCTGCCTTATAGTCGATATTAGATTAATCATCGGATGTGCCTTTCCACCAAATTGTGCAGGTGCAAAAGCATTAATGTCATAAGGTCTGATTTTTTTATTTTTCCATTTACCAGTCTTAATAATATTTGAAGTAATTTGAGATATTTCATCTTTAAGTTCTATTCCTTTTTCTAGAACTTTTTCACCATTTTTTGTTAAAATTATAGTACTTGTTATTATTTCTTTTTCCTTGATAACGTTTTTTCTTGAAAGTAAGAACTTAATTTTACTTTTATCAAACTCAATATTTGGATTTTCATTTAATTTATTTAATATTTTTTCATCATCAGTTTCAATATTTACTGATTTTTTCCCTTCAGATGTAATTACAAATATTGTATCCTTTTCTTTTTTTATTGTTACCCATCCTTTTCTTTTTAACCAACCAATAGCAATTGGAATATCTTGTTTATTTAAAACAGATGAAAAATCTTTTAAAGATGCCTTTCCACCTTGTTTTGAAACCAATTTCAATGCAATTTTTTCAGGAAATCCATTTTTTAAGAATTGTTTTCCTTCTTTACCAAGAGAAAAGACGGTTTTTATATGATCTTGAATCTCAATTAATTTTTTTGATTTCAACCATGAAGAAGCATTCATCACTTCAACATCTTGATTGAAATCACCATTTTTTAAAATTTCATCTGGAGATGCCTTCCCTTTTAATTTTTTTAAGGTTTTCAGCACTTTTTTTTCATTTTGAGATAGTTCATTTATTGTTTTATCTATATCCATGCAACACTGAAATCAATTAATTATGTAATAATTTTTCCTTATTATGTTCAAAAAAAACAATTATAAAATGTTCAATTGAAAACATTTAGCTACTTATTATTGCATCAATTGGTTCAGGTATTGTCCAATCAGGGCTATACAAAATAAGATTGGGGTCTCCATATATACAATGAACAGTTGTTATTTCTCCAAGAGAGGATCGGCCATACATTGATGTAGTATCACCTGTTGTAAAATCACGATACATAAGCCATACATTCTTTGAATAAGCAAGACCAATAGGCTCTCCATTTATCAAAGCATTTTCGAAAAACCAGTCATTCATAAGGTCTCCTTGTGGACATGAGCCAGAACCTGCATTACCGTACCATATTACAGCTCCATGATCTAAATATACAAGTGGACCAAATTGTTGCCCTGTAGAACATGAAGAATAAAAGATAGCATTGCTTCTTAAATTATCCAACTCATTATCTATCCACTTAAAATGTATGAAATCATAAAGATTAGGAGATTTTGGATTATACCATTTTAAACCATCGTCTCTTGCTGTTTTCCAATCATCATACATATAACCTCGCCAGCTGTCAGGCCATATCTGATCTGGAAAATTACAATTTTCTGTTTGTTTATACTGAGATGAAATTCCACTACCAGCTGTACCATGACCGGAGTAATACATTATACTAGCACCGTTATTTAAACAATTAATATGCGCATCCCAAAGGCTATGACCCTCATATTCTCTTTTATGAGACATAAATATATCCTTAATGACTCTACTAGATTCCACTCGGTGATGCGCGCCATCATTTGTAATCCAAGTTTCTCCATCAGGATAATTAATAAGTTGAGAAGATGCAATATCTCGATTTGGATTTGCAAAAATAAGTGCTGGATATAAAATATTTCTAATAATTATATCTGATGAATAAGCTGGTGTTTTTCCTGGAATGTGGCCAGAATAAGAATTATTTCCCATCATTGCAGAATGAAGCTCTAAGCTTATGTCTTTTCTTGGAGATACAAAAACATATGCTTCAGGACCATTTAAGTCAAGTCCATAACTGTTTATCCAATTATATATGCCACTGTACATCTCTTCATTCCAGTATCGATTAGCATCTAATCCTAGAGGAGGGAGATTTCCTCTCTTCCCACCAGAAAATAAGTATTTGAAAATTTCAATAAATAATTTAAAATTATTAACTTCAGAAATAGGTTCTTCATAGGTTGGAAGATGCCCTGGAGCTCGATTCCCATGGTAATAATCTCCATTCCATAATCTCCATGTATCAATACGATTAGCCCAACCTGCAGAATTAGGAGAACTAGTTGAGGATCTGATTGGAAAAATATGTTGAAATAAATTTATTATTTTATTTTTAAAAAAATTATTATTAACAGATTTCTTCTTGCTAGTTGAAAACGTTTTTTCGACAATTTCACCAATTCTTAAGACAGGTGAACCATGATATGCAGCAAGCATTGCAGAAGGAGCAAAGAATCCCTTTCCAGTTTTTAATGAAGTAATTGTAATATAATTCTCAGAGGAAGAATAATTTTTAATATAATCAATAATTTCTTGGTTAGTTGTTAGATCTGCTTTTAATTCTGGTAAATCATTCTTGACTAAATTTCCAATATCATCTTTTTCTACAAATATTACCTTTTTTATTCCTAATGTTTCAAACACATCTTGAGTTTCCATAGGAATGCTGTCCTCTTTTACATATAATAAAGGGACATTTTCCTGAGAAGCAATTACTGCAGCATTTGAAGCAGATACTGCGGCATTAACACGTTTATGATTTAATTTTCTAATAGAACCTGTAATTGTATACTTTATGCTAGATGATCCTTCTGAATTTCTTGGAACTATAATAGCCTCCCAAGTTCCCTTTTCTGGATGAAGTATATCAACACTAAACACTGAGTGTGGTTCTGGATTCCAATCTCTCCAAGGACTGCATGATGTTGTAGAGTCCCCATCATCAAATCCATGCCAGACATGTATAGGATTTATTGGCCCTCCATTCCAATCTGGAATATCAAGACCTCTAAGATGCCCTTCTGGATCAATGAGAAAAACTAGAAGATCAGAAGGTTCTTTACTAGAAATTTTAACATTTAAAACAGAATCAGGATCATCTATCTTAATCTTAAAACGATTACATTCATATTTAGTTATTATAAAATCCCATTCTCCTAAAGGAGCTTTAACACCAGCTGCCCAGATTCCTGGATTAGTGACAGGATAATAAATATCATATCTTGGAATATTATCATATTTAGGCCACCAGTCACTTGTTAATGTCATAAACTTAGGGAATAACTGAATTAAAGAAGGGAAAATATGAATTAGTCCTTCACCAGGTATATTTGGACCATACATTGAAACGTTTATTGCACCCCATTTTGATGATAAAGCGATAGGATAAAAATATGAGTTGCCCATTTTTTTAATTTTTCTGCTTGTATTAGGTATTATTTTAGTTTTTACATTCCTTGAAAGCGTTTTTGTTTCATATAAAACAGTTTCATTATCATCTTGAAATTCACTACCATCAATTGATACAACCGCTAAATCTGATGAATTCCATTTCAATTTTGCAATATCAGCTGCCGCTTTAATAGGATCGTTAGGAACATTATATTGAGTAGCGGTTTTTCCTTGGAGATTTAGGTATGTATTCCAATCATTTAAAAGATAATCAGTAGTATCATCAACAGAACCAAACCAATTTGTTTTTGTTAGATCTCCAGAATAAATAATAGGTGAAACATATCTTTTTCCATCTGATACATAATTGCAAGCTGGAATTGAGGCTAAGTATCCATATTCATCTTTGTTACTTAAAGGGTCATTTACGATATTAAAAGTTTGAGCAATAGGAATAATCTCGGGTTGTTGAACTGGATCTGGAGGATTCGGAGCAGTTGAAACTAGATTGAAAAGTAACTTATAAGCACCAGATCCATAGCTAAAATAATCATATTCTGAAGAAACAGGTATATCACTATAACCAGGAAATATCTTAATTCTAATTCTCCAGTAACCTGTTTGATCTATTGAATAAAATAATTCATCATCGTAATATAGATTCTCAGAAAGTATAAATGATCCATTTGGACTATAAAGATAAATATCAAAATCAGATAGGTAAGCATAATTTTCAACAAGTAGAATAAAATGTATATTTTGGCCTTCATTAACATTGAATTTATACCAATCTTCTTCATCGTTCATATCAAGATATCCTTCAAAATTTCCAAAGCTTATTTCAGTTGCCGAATTAAAACTGTCACCAGCATCATATCCAAAATCTGCATCATTCTGTCCTACTAATTCCACATCAAAGAAATATTTACCCTCGCTAGCTCCGCTAATATAATAAATTTTTACATACCAATGATCTGTTTTATCTGCAATAAAAGATATCGATTCCTCCATGTTTCCTGAATTTGTTGATTTTGCTCTTTCATTTTGATTTTCATCCCATAAGGAAATATCAAAGTTATAATCTGATGGAGGCGTCATAGTAATCTTAATTTCTTGACCATTACATATTGAAAATGAAAACCAGTCTTCTTTATCATTAGAACTAAGTTTACCAGTTCGCCCTCTACCAGGCCAAATATCTATAATTTCTCCTGGAAAAATTGGAAAGGAATCAGTTATATTATTTCCTGCATCCATTTTATATCCTGCATCTTCGTATTCATCACTTTTTGTTTCAATATTCACATTGTTTAAATCATATGCTCTATCAAAAATATAAAAATCGGTTTCTCCAATATCTTTACATATCTTAATTTGCTCATTATTATTGAGAAATAAACTAAAAGTATTTTCTTGAATATCAATATTAATTGTACTTAAAGGAAATGAGATAATTACAAAAATTATCAGAGTTCTATTTATTATATTACTCTGTATTTTCAGTTTTTCATACCTCCTCCATAAATATCATCTTTTTTTTCATATTTAAACGTTACAATAGATATTAATGAAATATTTATTTAATTTATACAATGAAAATTATGAAAAATTGAAATAGTAGATTCTTGATTATATATTATCGTAGAGGGGATTTACATTGAAAGAAGAAGACCTACAAAAATTCCTTGAAGACTTCAAAAAAGCAGATATTTCAAAAAAACTTGACATGTGGTATTTTGCATTAGAACAGATTTCTATTTGGGAGGAAATAATTGATGAGATGGCGACCATTGCTCAAATGTCGACTACACCTGTTAAAACTATAAAAAAATAGGAGGTTAATAATAATGGATGACAATGATAAAAAAGAATTTATGCAAGAGTTCAAAAAGGGTGATGGAGCAAAAAGGCTTGATATGTGGGATTATGCCATCTCTCAACAGGTTTTTTGGGAAAAAATAATTACAGATATGCAAAATATTGCAAAAGAACAGAAAGTTGATAAAGAATTAGAAAAATTGATGGAAAAAGATATGAAGGATGTTAAATAATCTAAAGTTTATATGATTTCTGTTATGACTTCTAGAAAATGAAATTTTAATAGTTAAAGGGTCTGACCACCCTGTTTCAGCATCAATCTCATCTTTTGATTTTACTTTTATCTCATAAGAACCTTTTTCATTCCATCTGTAAGTTTCTTTTACAATATCTCCAGAAGCAAATGGCCCAATCCATTCACTTATTTCACCATTTCCCCAGTCCCATTTGTAATAAATAGTGTCTTCATCAGGATCTGAAGTATTTGTTTCAAATGTATATTTCAAAAATGGTATACCACTTGAAGGCCCATTTGGTTTACTAGGCTTATCTGGTGCAGTGTTCCCACTTGTGTCTAAAATATTTATTGATGGATCACCAAAAAGGTTTGTTTGATAATAGCACCATCTAATCATTGATCTTCCGATAATTGCAATGTTATCCTCTTTTGAATCATGATTTGCTTTTCCAATTTCTGGGATATTTTCGCCAAATACCGCATCCCAAAATTCTCTTTGAAATCGTTGGGAATCACCATCTGTACTTTGTGACCAGAAAAATCCATATCTTGCATTCCATATTCCTGCAAATGCGCCATTGGTAGATTTTACTGTAAAATGTTCAGCTATACAATCTTCTTCATCAAATCCACCTGCATTACAACCTTGAGAATAGATAAAGCATAACGCATCATTATTAAGCAAGTCAACATCATTATTTCCAAGTCTCATATTATAATCATAGGAAGAGTGCCCTAGATGATTTATAAAATGAAAACCATCTTCGATTCTATTAATTATTTCTGATGGAGGCCAATAATTTCCAGGGTAATCTCTATCATATAATTTATCAATGTTATAATCTTCAGAGCGTATCCCAATTGTTGTATAATTATCATCAGATGACCCATTTATTAATTGATCTAGATAATTTCCACCCCATGACGCAACTCCATGATCTCCTAAATATTCTCCAACAAAACAAGCATTACTAAGATATTCATCATCAGGGTTTCTACTAAGATAAGCAACTGTTTTTGTTACAAAATTATCAACTTCAGTTGTATCACCTACACAAGCCCTTCCAACATACACATCAGCAAAAAGATCTACATCTCCACCATCTTCTCCATCAGTAGGTTCACCCCATTTATCATCGCCATCATAATTAAATGGTCCATCTAAACAGGAATAGTAAAGGTCTGACGGCATATATGCTTCATAAGGCCAGGTTTCTTCATCCAATCCATAAACCCATAAGATCGGTGCTGGAATAATATTTGTATCTCCTCCAATAAGAACATAATCGATACTCCAATTATTGTAAGCATCTCTTATAAAATTTCGAATATCTTCTAGATTAGAACTCCCAACATCAGTTAATGTTTTGATTATTGTAGGTGTACCACTATTATCATGGGTTTCTTTTAATTGGTTAAAACCTTCTTTTAAATCATCAGTTGTAAGAATTAAAAGTTCATAATCTTCCATTGAACTTTTAGATTCTTTTATGTATTCCATTACATTTTCAGGATTATCGACTTTATTTTTGACTTCATAAACATCCTTTTCAAAACCTCTTAATAAACCATTTGATTTTTTATATTCCTTTAATTCAATTTGAACGTCAAGATTTTTATAATAAACCAATTCACCAGTTGTTGGGTTGTATTGAATTGGATGTAATAATAAAACCAAAATAGTATATCCCCTATAATCGTAATCTCCAATAACTGTATGAAAATTTCCTGGATAAAATTCATTTGAATTATATATTTTTTCGTCTGGAATCGGAATTGAACTTTTTTTTACGCTTGAAATTGGTATGGGTTTACCCATAGGTTCAATAAAATGCCCAATTCCAAGATTTTGCAAATTATAAGGAATTACTTGGATATTATATGCTTTTGAATTTGGAGGAAGTAAAATTTTTACTCCTCTTGAAGGAATTAAGGGCTCTCCAATATTTCCAGCTGGAACACATTTTGAAAGAGTAACTCTATCATAAGAAATTCCTTCAATATTAACTATTTGAATCTTTGGTCTTTCAAAATTATAAGTAAGATATATTTCTTCTTCAACATCATTCGTATTTGCTATAGTTACCATTGAAAAAGATGTCATTACTAAAAATATTACCAATAAAATTGAATGCCATTTTTTAAAAAATAATTTTTTTTGTTCTTCCACAGAATTACCCCACAGTAATATGTAATTCATTATTAATAAATTATATGTTAGTATTTGGTTTAAAAAGTACAAATTTTTCTGGGGAAATATTAATCTATTATAATTTATATATAATTATTCAACAAGTAAATATGGAAGAAGGTGAATAATGAAAAAAATAATGTATATAATAATAGTTTGTATTTTAGTTTTTAGTGGAATTCAAGCAACTGCTTTAAATAAAACAGAAAAAAACGAAAAAATTGAGATAAATGAAATATTCACATTTTCATCACCAATATTAAAAAACTCTGGAAAATACGCTACAATAGAAATAGATCAGGCAACTGGATTATTTAGCGATCCTGGAAAACCTGAGATACCAATTGTCACAAATACATTTGAATTACCTTTTAAAGCAAAAAATATCGAGGTAATTTACAATCCATCGTCTGAATACGAAATGGAAATCAATAAAAAAATAAAACCAACACCACCAGCGGTAACACCAAGTAATAATGAGCAAACATATTTTGATATAGAAGAAGATGCTGATATTTATTCTAGTTCTAACAGATATCCAAATAATTGGTATGATTTCAAGGTGACATGCGGATTAAACATTGATGGAGAATTAAAAACTCATGTTTCAATTTATCAATTCCCTGTGCAATATTCTCCCTCAAAAAACAAAATCTATTATATTACCGATGCAGAATTAAAAATAACTTATGAACCACCAAATAAACCAATGAAATTTGAAGATGAATATGACCTTTTAATAATTGCGCCAAAAAGATTCTCAAGAGGTCTTCAGAAACTTGTTGACCATAAAAACGAAAATAATGTAAAGACAATACTAAAAACAACTAATGAAATCTATGATGAATATACAGGTATAGACAAACCAGAACAAATTAAGAAATATATTCAATATGCAAAGGAAAATAACAATATAACTAGTGTACTACTTGTTGGAGGTCTTAAGAGCTATATCTATGCAAGGGACAGAGAAGGACCAAATCATGGATCAAAAGCATGGCATCTTCCTGTAAGATATACAAATATTAGAAAAGGCGGTTTACAGGATGATGGAGCTGTAAGTGACCTTTATTATGCAGATATCTATAAAGAAGGAGGAGAATTTGAAGATTGGGATAGTAATGGAGATGGAGTTCTTGCTGAATGGGGTAATGATCAATTAGATTTACGTCCTGATATTATTTTAGCTAGACTTCCATGCAGAAATACATTAGAACTGAAAATAGTAATAAATAAAATTATAAATTATGAAACATCAACTCCTACTAGTGAAGAATGGTATGATAGAATGGTTGGTATTGCTGGTCTAAACCATGGTTTTCATCTAGAGCAACCAGATGCAGAATGGCTTGCTGATATTGCATTTGATTATATGGAGCCCTTAATAGATGAAGAAGTCAGAGTCTATGCATCAAATAACAATACGGGTAATCCAATTCCTATTACTAAAGATATTATCAAGGCTTTTTCAGATGGAGCACGATTCATCTATATGCCCGGGCATGGTTCTCCATTATCTTGGGCTTGTCATCCCCTCGAAGGATTGTCAACATGGATGGAAG
>Ga0272442_10001659_pt1 | contig 33292 bp, 27 predicted proteins | sample SSMForm2O_FD_200262 | JGI IMG/M metagenome (GOLD analysis project Ga0272442, IMG submission 200262) | Marine sediment archaeal communities from Little Sippewissett salt marsh, Falmouth, MA, United States - SSM-Form-2O | ecosystem: Environmental > Aquatic > Marine > Wetlands > Sediment ... | reverse complement strand
TGGAGGGGGTGAACAACAAGATCAAGGTGATGCTGCGCAAACACTATGGTCTTCGAGACCCGCTATATCTTGATCTCAAACTCCTTAACATCAGAAACGCAAAGCACCAATTAACCGGATGAACCTCAAAACGCGTTATTCCCGTTTCCAAAATTACAAATTGTGATGGCTCCGAACTCCCACTTACGACATCCCTTATTTCAGGATATTCGACGTAACTCCTTTTGCTATAGCAAGTTACGCTCACCCTTAATTCGCTCATTTCGTCGTAACCCTAAAATACAAAATGGGGTGATTTGTAATTTTTTTCACCCCCTGAAACCCGTTTTCCGCACCGAATAGTTAAATTTTACCATTCTGCGCCAGCTATTCATTTTCAACGCTATTTTACTCTGTTATATACATAAGTCAAGGAAAATATCCTAAATTTCCTGAAATTTCCTAAAATATTTCCGTCTCTCTTCATAACTCCAATATTAACAATAACTTACGCAAAGAAAATTTTTCAGGAAAAAGTCGCTGGTTCGAATCCAGTCGCCCCGTATCAGAAAGCTGTCTTAAAAATATTTCTCAACTGAAAATCCCTTCAAGACCATCTGGGATGGTCGCATTCATGGCTCTCCTGGGAAATCCTGGATTACAATATTTCAGGTCTTTTGTAATGGTCAGCCTTATCGCGAGAATATAAAATTGGATTGGAAAGTATTGTTTTCAGAATACGGTGGTAAGTATTAATAAAGCAAGGAATTTTTCCAAGGCACATGAACAGAGGTCGCAATGAAGAATACCCGTAAGAATCTAACTGTTTTGGCCATAGTAATCGTCTGCGTAGTTATAATTGTTGCCATCGTTACGCACAAGAGCTGTAAAGAAGCGGTAAACGACATGCTGTCGGATTTTTCAGGGGAATATCAAGACGCAATAGTCGAAGAATACCCCGATGAATTACCAATGGATGAGTTTTGGGACAATGAGAAGTTACAAAATAGGTTGAACGACATAACGATTCGACATGCAGAGAAGCTGTCTGCTCTAGGCGAAGGTGCTGTGGAAGCAATTGCAAGACACGCCAAGAAAAACGCAATTCTTTACACCCACTTATCGGCATGGCACCGCGGGCATCCCGGACTGGAATCGATTAGGGAAGAAATGCTGCAGCAAGAGTATGCTCTGGCATTCTTTGAGGACCCATGGCATGAAATAATAAGCTCTGGCCGTCTATTCGTCTGCTTTACGGCTCTGGAGAAAATCGGCAAACCTGCTTCGGCGTCGCTTGAATCCATGTTGTCAGGTGAATGGACAGGCTTCCCAGCCGCAATTACACTGGCAATTATCCGAGAAGAAGAAATCCTTCGGAAACATTTCGAGGATGCTAAAGCAACTGAGATTGAGCGTCTTAACAGCGCGACCGGCCTTGCGTTTCTCAAAGACAAAACTGTTCTGTCTTTCTTGATAAAGGCTTTAAGCGCGTCTAAATCATCGGAGTCTCTTAAAGTCGAACTTGCTATCTTCTGGCTCGGCAAAGAGGCTGTTTCGGAAGTAAGAAAAAAATATGAAGAAGGCAGCATATCGAGGAACGCTTTCATAGCACTGACTCTTCTCAGAAATGCCCGAATAGATTACTCAAATCATCTGCGCATAACGAGGTTCTACATGGAAGAAGATGAAGCTTCAGAAGGCTTCCAGAAACCACTTGGAGGACTTACGTTTAAGGCAGACCAGATTCCCGAGAAAGAGCTCGGTGAGTTCTTTTCTGAAACCAAGAAACAGCGCGGGGAGATATGCATCGAAGCAGAAATTGGCTACAAAGTGAAGTACGAGTATTTCGAGAAATTCCTCAGCTTGTGCGAAAAGCAAGGCATCTACGGAATTTTTATAACTTCTCTCGTTGAACCTGGGACGCTATGGTTTAGCAAGAAGATACTCATTCGTATATATGAACCATCAGAGGAACCGACGCTAACATCACAGATGCTTGTCTTCAAATTGCAAAAGAAGGGTCTAGACAGAAATACCATAGCTGCAATTATCAAGAATAAGCATTTCGAGTTTGAAATCCCAAGCGAAGCGCTGCGCACTGCTTCGTGGGGGAAATTGTATCATTTCTTGGTTATTGCACGTGATAATTTCAGACCGACAAAATCATTCAAAACTCTTCCCATAGTTGCAGATCCTGCCTCTGATTTGACGATGGATGCAGTTATGGAGTTCTTGATGATATGTTGCGATGCTAATCTTGAGGATATAAATTTTGCACACCACACACGCTACTGCGACTGGGTTGTCGAATTGGATAAGTATTTAGAAAGCAAGCGCGAACAAGAGAAACAAAAGCAAGAATAGTATATTCTCTTGTTAGTATAGCGAATTGCTTCATACAAGGATTCGAACGCCACCTAACCAGCATCTGCCATAATTTCAACAAATCTAATGAGATGTATCGATTGAAAAGTGAAGACTTACAAGTAATCCTGGCAATTCAGTTCGAAGACTGTCCAGTTGCCCCGATTTTTCGTGCAATGCACGAAAAATAGAGCAGGTGAGCATTAGAGAAGTAGAACAGTAGAACTGCCGCATGGACTCGCCTGCGGTCTCCTGCTCCACGGTTCTTCTGTTCAAGAAGATATAATCCCTATAGACAGAACTTCAGAATTAAGGTTTAGGTCGGGTTGGGATTATTTGTCATTCAGAAACGTAAGGTTAAAGCAAGTTTGAGGCTCAAGCCGTTTTCGAGCTCGATGCGGTTAGTGTCGCGGTCTTCGTAACCATCGCCCTCAAAGATATAGCGGTCGAACTTGTAGCTGCCTGAAAGTTCAAAATCCGCCGTCTTGCCGAAGGACATCCGGACACCAGCCTGAAGCTGGCTCTCGTACAGGAACAGCCTGTCCCAGTATTCCAGCCGGTCATCCCTGATATAGCTTTCGCTTTTAGTCTGGAAAATACCGAAAAGGCTTACCGTTTCCGACGATTTATAAACAACCTCTGCCTTGCCGCCCGGCGAGGGATTAACCGACAAATTGACTTCCAACTTTTCTGCCGGACTCCATTTCATTGCCAGGAAGGGGATTCCCGCGAGTATCTGGAAATTTTTCTCCGGTTTCCAAAGGTAGGCGAATCCGGGAAGGGGTATGTGATTGAGTACGGCCCGGTTGTCGGAATAATAAAGGAAAAACATCCACGAATCCCGCTTGCCTGCTGGCCGCGACATGAAAAAGAGCGCATCCGTCGTCGATAGGTCAGAGGAGGCAAACGGCTCGTCGCTCGCAAACCCGATGCCGGCGCGCAGACCCCAGAGCTTGCGCTTGCCGGAAATGTTCATGTAGGTCAAAGCAGTCTTTATGCTGTAAAATTCCTCGGGAAGCTGGTCGCCGGAAGCTGGAAGTATTGCAGTTCCCCTGAAAGCTCTTCTTTTATAGGAAAAGGAGGCCGAAAGTTGTTTTATTCCGGGAAATCCGATACCTCCATTCATTCCGGGCCCCGCCTGCGCGTCCGGAGGCGGTCCTTCCTTTTTCATGAAGTTTTTCTTCGCCGCAGGATTCTCCGGCCTTCCTTCCGGGAGATTCCGCCACAGTCTTGCGCCGAGGTCGAACTCATCAAGCGATAGGGTGAGATTTGAATTCTGGATTTTGACGCGGGAATCTTCCGTAACGGAATGCCTGATTTTGAACCATAATGGCGAGCCTTTTTCCGATGGGCCGCCGAGACCGGGTATACCATCCTGAGCGTAAACACGGCAGGTTATCATGCAAAACAGGAGGATACTCAAACAGGATATTTTTTTCATTCGATATATTATTAGACCAATCCCCGATTTTCTTCATGCACCTTGATTTAAGGTTACCACAATGTGTGGCTGGAAGCAAGGTAAGGCTTCCTAAATGCCGTCATGTCTAAATGCAAGACTACGCTGGCAAGGACTCGAACTGGCAATTCAATGCAAGCTTAAAGCGCCTACTTCCCGAATTCCAGGTCGATGTGTTTCAGCGCGGTCAGGTAGCCGAACTTGAACGCGGCACGCGCCTTTTCACCGCCGATAGCTCCCCACGGAGTTTTCGACATCCCGGCGGAAGCTGCGCCGCCCGCAAGGTCGTCGATGCCTTTGAAGAGGTCCGTGGCGTTGGCAAGGGCCTCCATTTCCTTGAGCGTATTTTTAATGGCGAGGTTATGGTCGGTCTTGTCCTCCTGGCCGATGCGGTGACGGCTGTAACCGAACAACGCGGCAAGCGACCCGCGGTAGGCGTGAAGGGTTTCTATCATCCCGAATTGCCCCTCGCTCTCGATGATTATTTCCGCAAGGGAATTCAGCGCACCGGCATCTTCCTCGGAAAGACCCGCCTTATCTATAAGGAAGCCGATCCCCTTCTTCGCGCCGTCCTTTAAGACGCCCTTTGCCACGCCTTTCGGGTCTTTGACGGCATCCTTGAGTTTGCTGCCCGCATCGGCTACGGCGCTGAACTTGTCCCTCAAACCCGTCGTGCTCTGGTGCAGTCCGTCCTCGGATACGGCCATAACATGGCCGCTCGGCGTGTCATAAGCGAAAAAGGCGATTGTCGCGCTCTCTCCGTAGGGCACCATGCGTTCAGGAACGGCGACGTATTCGCCCGCATCCAAATGGTTCCTGATATGCCGGAGCACTTGTTCCGAAAGGTTTATCTCGGCGGTTTTCTCCGAATCGCCGGGCGCAAGCCAGATAACGTGCATGCGTTTGCGAGGAACTGTCACGACAATCGTGTCGAGGCCCGGCGCGGAAAGGTCGACCTCGGCTTCCCCGTAAACCTCGTCGTTGCGCGTGACTTTCATTTTTACTTTGCCGTAAACCTTGTCCGGGGCCGAGGGCAGGCGAAAACCGCCGTCCGGCCACGTGGTTTCGGAAACGCCGGCCCCGACAAGCTCCACGCGTGCGTTGCTTATGCCGAAACCGTTCTCGTCCACCAGCCGACACTTGACGGGCGTCGTAATGTATTCGGCAAAGTTGAAGCCTACAATCGGCATGTCCGGGTCGTCGTATATCTTGATTTCAGTATTGCCCCGCATGGTGACAATCACCGGGAGTTTCATGTCCCTGCCGTTTATTTTCACCGTGACGTGGCCGGTGCTTTTGGGTTCGATTGTTTTCTTTTCATCAGCCTTGCCGTTCGATATATACTCTCCCGCTTTGCCTGCCTTGATATTGTCATATACTTTACGAGGAAGAATAAGGCTGACTTTGTCATCATACGTCCGGGTGTCGTCATGCCACCACGTATGATAGTCGATTGCCTCTTTGCGGGCCTTTTCAGTTATCGTGAGCGACCCCGGAATCGTCTGACTGCTGCTCCATACCTTAAAATCAAACGAAAGGTCGCCCTTGGTTTTTTTGAAACGGAAAATGCTGTGCGTGCCGCTCGGAGCGATGAACATCTTATAAACCGTCCCCGGAACGAATATCGGTTCGGTGCCGCAGTCTATCTTCGTCTCAAGCACGTAGTCCACGGGAACTCCGCCCGGAACGGCGGATGCCAGCAAGCCGTTTTCCACCGCGAGGGCGGCGGAGCTGATGTCCTTTATTTCGCCGGAAAGTTTTCCCTGCTCAATAGGCAGCGCAAGCTCGCGCTCCTTCAGGAAATCGGCGAGTTCCTTTGCAAGCGAATCACCCGAAATGCGGAATATTCCCGCGCCAGTCTTGGTTATCCTGACCTGTGCCGAGGCTTTGCCTTCCGGGGCATTGCCGGAGACGGGCCGGAGGATGGCCTTGAACGTGACCGAACCGTCGGCAGAACCTTTTGTCTGGAATATGCGAAGGGCGTCGGAAATTATTTTCATGCGACCGGCCGGGTGGTTGGGGTAATCGTCCTTCAGGCGGCAGAAAACGTCAAACGCGGAAGTTACCGATTTGCCCGTCCACCGTTTCAGGAAAACGTGCTCGATACCGGATTCGTGAAAGGACCTTGCCTGCTCGGCGAGGTACGCGTCCATGCGTTCGCCGAGCGCGAAGCCCGCCCTGTTCATTCGGAGGTCGAACGAATACGCCGGGCCGCCGAACCCGTCGGGAATATTATATTTTGAAAGGAAAATAATTCGCGGCACCCGGAATGTCGCACGCACTTTGAAACCGGCCTCGATTTTTTCAAGCCTCCGGTCCGAGTCCAGGCAGTATTCGAGCAGCCCGAGGTAGTGTTTCCCCTCGTCGGATTTGTCCCTCTCATCGACCTTAACGAGCATGGTTTCCTTGTCAAAGACGTATTTTGAAATCCGGCAGGGCAGTACCACGAAATCATGCCGGTCTCCCTTGAGCGGGAAGAGCGCGCCCACGCGGTTGTCCGCACGCCAGAACTCACGCACAACCGTAAGGCTTTTTCCTCCCGGCTGCTCGATTTTGAAAACCACTTCCTCGCCCATGCCGCCTATGGCGGAGACTTCCTTTACGACCGGAGAATCGACGCGAATTGTAAAACGCGTCCTGCCGCATTCCGGAACATCCAGCGAATGAACGTTGCCCACGAAATCGCCGATATGGCCGTCGTATATGCTTGTTTCCTTAGGCGCCGCATTCCCCGGCATGAGCAGGCGATGAATAATGGACAGGGCGTAGCGTTTTCCTTTGGCAGCATCCGGGGCCTTGTCCCTATCAGGCACAACATCGTCGAGCGAGACATCCACGGAAGGACTGCCCGGCTTGCAGCAGGCGAGCAGCGCCTTGGCCAGAGCCAGTTTTTCCCCGGCCGACCCTGCGCCGCCCCAGAGCGCGCCGAGCGCGCCTTTGACGTCACCGGAATAGGGAAGCAGAATGATATCTTTTTGTACGAATTCTATAATCCGTCCGCGGTCGAAAGCAAGCTCCGAGGCCTTTGCCCTGAAGTAATCGAATTCTTCGTCAATGGCGGAGGGCTTGTCGCATCGAAGGAAGAGGAGCAGCAGGATTGCAACGATTATAAGCAGTACAACAACAATGCCGATGACAGCCTTGTGTCCGCTATTCGACTTTGCGGAATTTTGTTCGTTAGCCATTTCATATCCCCTCATTTAAAAACTCTTCTAATTGCAATAAACGCGATTATATCAAAACACCTAGCGGCCATCTAATTAGAAAAGCTCGAAGCCGGTTTAAGAGATTATTGCGGTTTGTTCGGGAAAGGATATTTTATGAAGAACCAGCCTATCCCATCCCGGCAGACGAAGTGTTATTGCAGATTATCGCTATCGTCCCGTCAATACGGCCTTTTCGAGCACAGGCGCTTTTTTCTGGGCGCGGAGCCACCTGAAGTACCTGCGATAGCTCTCCGTGAGCAGTCTCGTCGTCTTGCGATAGGCGAGATTCATTCCCAGATAGATAAGCGGCGTGACGCGCAACTGGCTCAAAGAGCGCCTCGCAATGGAAGAAAAGGAGAAAAATCTCCTGCGGAAATCGAGATATTTTTCAGCCAGCTCTTCCGGCGTCATGCTCCTGGGCTGGAAAGAGACCATCGTATGGTCGTAGTAGGACCAGTTGGTATGCAGTATTCTCTCCTCGCGCATAAGCCTGTCGAAGAGCCGCGTGCCTGGGTAGGGGGTGAGTATGTTGGCGGAGACGGAGGGCACGGAATTTCGCCAGAGGAAGTCGAGGGTGTGCTCGAAAACCCTTGGCGTCTGCTCGTCGAGCCCGAAGATGAGCGAAGCGTGAAAAGTGACGCCAGCGGCGCGACAGCGTTTTATCGCCTTCTCATAAAGCCCTATCGAGGAAAGGGATTTTCGCATCTTCTTGGAGGCTTCCGGCTCGATAGTCTCGACTCCGATGAAGAGGCCCTTGAGCCCCGAACGCACGGCCGCGCCGAACAACTCATCGTCGAGGATAAACCGCGCCGAAGCCTGGCCGAGCCAACCCACTTTGAGAGGAGCAAGCTCTTTGAAGAGACGCATCGCGTACAAGCGCCTGCCGCCTATATTGTCGTCAAGAAACATGAGCCGGCTTGCTGAGTTGTTCTCAATGTCTTTTATGATATTTTCCACGGGGATAAACCGCTGCTTGCGCCCGTATACGGTATGGACGCAGCAGAACTCGCAGTCATTGGGGCATCCGCGAGAGAACATAATCGGCATAACATAAGGCGGAAAACCGAGAATGGAGCGCCTTTTTGCACGCACGGGCAAGGGCGAACGCGATATGTCGGGCTGCGAGTTGTAATAGAATTGCTTCAACTGGTTGTGCCGGACATCGTGGAGCACCTGGCCCCAGAGCCCTTCGGCCTCGCCGACAACTACCGCGTCCGCGAATTGTGCGGCCTCGCCAGGCATGACAGAGGGGTGGATGCCGCCGAGTATTACCTTGGCGCCGTTTCGTCTGAAGATTGAAGCAAGGTCATAGGCCCGCGGGGCGGTTGCGGTCATGGCGGTTATCCCTACCACGTCCCAGTTCTCGCCAGTCTGCACGAGGCCGTCTTCTTCCTCCACCATCGTCACATCGTGCTCGGGCGGCGTCAGCGCCGCAAGTATGGAAAGAGGGAGCTGTGGTATGCGCAGCCAACCCGGAGTCGCGTCGGGAAAGCCGTTCTTTATCGGAGAGATTAAGAGTATTTTCAAGTGTATCCACCCTAAAAGGGACAATATTCATCATTTCAGGACTTTCCATATGAAAGCTTTCCACGACCATCGCAGACTCCTTTAACAAAACGCTACCGCAATAATAGCCTGTGTGCAAACTAAATCTCCTATCAAAAACGCTTTTATATCTTTTTTGGGGAAAGTTATTGCGGTTTTTTTCCGGAAGGGGTCGCGAATGCGAAGAGAAGCAGAAGCAACGCAGCCAGTCCGCAGAAGACACTCATTAGGCCGGGCGTGGTTCTCATCCATTCGTTCCATGACATGTATCGCGACTCGGAAACGACGATTCGATACAGTCCGTATTGACTGGTAAACGGCTTTTTCTGAGGCATGACCGCTTTAAGGTAATACGTACCGGGGCCGGGGTTTCTAAGGGCAAATACGCCCGATTCTTCACTTTGCATTACCTTCTGCCAGCCGGAGACATATCCCACTTTTTTCCCGTCCGAACGGCTCAACGCAAAGTTGTCCATGTAAAACCCTTCGTGCGGCTTTTTCTTGTATTGGTCGTTGGTAACGTACCTGAACCTGACAAACGCGGGGGTATCACCGGTGGAGAATTCGACGGATTCCTGCCGCCAGACAGGCTTTCCTCCGAAAAGAGGATGAGGCGAGCTTACCCCGCTGTAAACTCCCAGCGGGCTCCAGTCCATCCCGTTGGATGATTTTTCAAAGAACACGTAGTCGAGACCGGGCTCGGTCTGGTACCAGCAGGCAAAAACGCCCTGCAAATCCTGACCCGGCATAAGCGGCATCGCCATTGTCAGCATACTGTTTGCATGCCGCGCCGTCCCGGAGTAATAGCTGTTAGCGCCGTCCCCGTGCCTGCTCCCGGACACCTGAAATCCGTCATATTCGAACCACTGCGACTCGCCCTCGGCGCCTGCGATGATTTTGCCGACCTCACTCACCATTCCGATTTCGAGTGCAACGCCGGTATCCGGGGTCGTGCGAATGACTATTTCCTCCCCGTCCGGAGTGGGCATGGGCGAAATAAGCACGGGCATTTTTCTCCGCTCGAACAGGGGAACATTCTCTTTCTTGCCAACTCCAAGGGAAAGCGAAGGGTCTCCGTAGATATTGAAGCCGATAATATTTTCGCCATCGGCCAGCTCGCAGCCCCACCTGAGATGGTATTCCCGAAGCGCCGCCGCGAGGGAGATACCGACAGTTTCGCCCGCCACGAGCCTTTTAGAAAAGTCGTAGGCCAGGGTCAGGCATCCTCCATCTTCGGGTGATTTCCACCCGTGCCGGAACCAGATGCTGCGCGACGGCCCGACGAAGGCGACGGCACCGTTTTTCAGCAGTTCGCGCCCGACGTTGGGGCGAGGCTCCCAGTTATGCTCGAGGCTCGTGCGCTTCTTGCGTATGCCCAAGTAGTATGGCTCCTGCTGCGTAACCGAGCAGGAAACCGCAAAAACTATCGCGGGATGGGAGTCGTCGAGCTTTTCCACGTACCTGCGGGTAGCGGGCAGGGGGAGGATTTCTGAACTTTCATCGCGCAGCGTTATTATATTTCGGCATATGTCGGTATTGGCGTGGGAAGACCATACAACCATTCCGGGCTTCATGTCTGCCCAGGCTTGCGAGAATTTTTCGTATCCCGCGGACCAGTCTTTTTTTATCTCGTCGAGTGACACGATTATTTCAGGCTCATAGCCATAACGTTTAGACGACTGCATTTCTCCGTCGAAGTCGAACTCGGTATAATATCTTTTGCTTGCAAAGCCGGAAGGGGCTGCGAAATCCCGCCTGATCGACTCGCAGAGTGCATAGCTGTCCGTATCAGGCGAGAGAGGGTCTGCACCAAGGAGGCACGACTTGCGCCATTCCCTGTCCCCAGACGTCTCATAAGAAATTGTCTTTCGAAGGATTGCCGCCACCGTCCGCGCATCGTCGAACGGAATACGGCCAACAAGTATCTCCGGGAGAAAGGATTCAGCCGGTCGGAAAAAATCGCCATCCGCCAGCTCGCCCGGCTCCGCGCCGCCATCATAGCGGAAAAACTTCTGGCAGGTCTCTCCGAAGAAGCCGTTGCCGTTTGCGTCCCAATCTCCGGAAAGGTCAGCGTAAAATGCGTCCGTCGGGCACTGTGAAAGACAGGAATCCCTGAGAAGGGCCCCGTAGACGCCGTTGTAAGTGCCCATCGGCCAGCACATTTTCGACGGGACGCTTCCCGTACGGTCATCAGGCTCAAAGTAAACGGAACATTGAAGAAGCGGCAGTTCTTCAATCGATTGTGAGAAAACACTGCTTTCGATAATATCGTTTTCGACAGGCGACGGCTCGGCGACCAGGGCGCAGACGGTTCCCGGCATCTTCACCGCCCCAACTGTCACGGCATTATCGGCTGGAAGCTCGAATGCAAGCACATCGCCTTTTTCAAGCTCCACCGCCGGAGTAGCCGAGAAAGCAATACCTGTTTTTGTTACGTTACGCATAGAGGAAGCGAATATTTTCCTGTAGGAATTTCCTTCGCGGCGAAATACGAGAAAGCGTAATTTGCCTATGGCCGTACACTTGACGTACCAGTACCTGAGAGTGCCGGGAGCAAGCACCTGCAGGTTGGGGCCGGTGAGAAGAACGAGCCTGCTTTCGGCGTTAGCGGTCATCTCGGAGTCCGGCGCATCGGATGCATAGGTCCCGCCCATGGACCTGCTCGGAGCGCTTACGACGAATTCCGGCAGGTCTTCGGCAACAGGCAGCTTGATTCTCAAGTCGGTCGGATCGGGTTCGCCCACAAGCAGGAGGTAGCGCAGCCCAAGTTTCGATTGATTATCTTTCAGAAATTTTCTGATGGAGTCCGCCAAGTCCGGCAAGCCGAAGGTCTTGTTGATGTTCTCGACGGATGCGGTCTGCACTTCGAATCCGGTTTGTTTTTTATGCGAGACGAATTGGGCCATTTCAGGCAATACGAGAAGTTTCTCGGGTGCGATGATCAAATAGCCGTTCCCATCGGAAATAGACGTAATATTGCCATCGGAAGAAGCGCCTGAAAATGCAGTCAAATAAATATCCGATATGCTGCTTTCACCAAAAAACATCAGCAGGAGCAGCGATACGGCGGCGAGAATCAGGGCGGCAAAAAGGAATATTCGGCGCAATTGCTTTTCCTTTCAATCCAAAAAAGGCAACGCAAATTATAGCATCCATTCCGCCGGAATAAAATCGCGCATAAAAAATAACAGGGGCGGAATTAACCGCCCCTGCTTGTTTTTTTTCGTTCGCTAACTGCGAACAGATTTAGTCAAGACTTCAGCCCTTGCCTCCGCCACCGCCACCGGTCGGCGGAGGATCATCGCCGCCTGCCGTGGAGGTGCCGAAGCACTGGGTCCAGTGGGTGCCGCAGCCGTCGCATACGCCAACGCCAATGTGGGTGTAACTGCCGTTAAGAATGTTGGCCCTGTGGCCCGGCGAGTTCATCCAGTCGTCCATCACCTGCGAGGCCGATGTCTGGCCCATCGCGATATTTTCGCCGACGCCGAAGAACGGGTCGGGAACTATCGGGGTGAACGTGTAGCTTCCGGCATGTCCGGCGCGTCCGCGTCCGGTCGGGTCTTCGCCTTCCGGATTGATGTGGGAGAAAAATCCCCTGTCGCACATGTCATTGGAATGAGCCTTGGCCAGCTCATAAAGAGCGTCGCTCCAGCTGAGCGGATTTACGCCGGCAGATGCGCGCTCTTCGTTGACCAAGTCGAAAACATCCGATTCGGCCTGATCCGCGTTTCCGACATCGCCTCCGGGATTGGCACCGCCGCCAGGCAGGCCGCCGCCTGGGCCGCCGGTATAACCAGGCGTGTTCCCATCGCGGACACCAGAGTCAACACCGCAACCTACGAATAGTGCTACCGCCAAAGCGGTAACAATACTTACGCAGGCAACATACTTACCCAACTTCATAAACAGTCCCCCTTTCCTCAAAACTAACGTGACCTTACTTTCAAATAGGGTGTTGGCAATACTTCTTGCCCTTTCCATTGATGATGACACCGTTTTTGGGGTGCGACAAGCAGAAAATCTGAAATTTTTTTCATTTTTTTTTTCGAACACCCGTTCTAACCCGAAACTCTTTAAGTCCTTGCTACTGATGTATTTATGTCATCAAAGGCCTTGAAGTTCGCATCATTTTCGCGCTCAACAATAAAATGACGAGAGAAAAAAGCTTCCGGAAAAATCTTCCGGAAAAAAGCTTATCAGGGACAAGCGATAATTTTTTAGAACAATATGAAGAGGAGCTCGGAGAGAATCGTCTAATATTATGGAAAAAGCCTGGAGGTGTATGATGCGTGCATTTATGATTATTCTTCTCTTTCCGGCAATCCTTGCATGCGGCTGCTACGTTGTGGAATACAGGTACGACCCTTACCATGACGGGTACTACGGTTCGAGCGGCTATTGCGACTCTCCTTCGGTGCGCTACTACTCGCCCGTAGAGCCGCTCGTCGACCTCGCAATTCTCGGCGCAGCCATTTACACATGGAACCACTGGCAGCCTCGCCGCTGCTACGCGCCCCCAAGCCGCTACTCCAGAATCAGGAGATAGGCGCGCCTCAGGCCTTGCCGGCATGCTTGATGCGGCGAAGCGCTCGTTCGAGTGAGCGAAGCGGAGTTTCTTTTCCGTTTTCCCAGCGTGAGACAGTTTCTCTCGCGACACCAAGTTCGCTCGCAAGCTCGACCTGCGTCATGCCCCAGGACTTGCGAATTTTTCTTATCTCCAAGGGACCCATTTGCATCTCCAATAAAACATCTTCCTACTAATCCAATCGAGTGCAAGACGGCAGAGCTTGAGAAAAACCATCTCCGAGGCTTAAAAATCTTGAAATCGCAGGCCGGCAGGGAATATGATTAATACAATCACATTTTTGTGGAGGCGGCAAATGTCGGAGATATCAACCAGCGTAACCGGGCTTATAGGCAATACGCCGCTTGTATACCTAGACAGGCTTGCAGGCGGCTTGCCGGGCAGAATAGCGGCCAAGCTCGAGTTCTTCAATCCGGGCGGTTCCGTCAAGGACAGAATCGCGCTCGGGATGATAGACGCTGCTGAAAAGGAGGAAAAACTCAGACCGGGCGCCACAATCGTCGAGCCCACGAGCGGCAATACCGGGATAGGCCTTGCCATGGTCGCGGCAGCACGCGGCTATAAAGCCATCTTTGTCATGCCAGACACGATGAGTTCCGAACGCCGAAAAACATTGAAAGCCTTCGGCGCCGAGCTTGTATTGACTCCGGGCGAGAAGGGAATGAAGGGCTCGATTGAAAAGGCGAAAGAAATCCTCGAAACCATTCCCGGGGCATTCATGCCGATGCAGTTCGAGAATCCTGCAAATCCCGAATCTCACAGGCGCACGACTGCGGAGGAAATCTGGCGCGACACCGGCGGCAAGGTCGACATTTTCGTTGCCGGCGTCGGGACCGGAGGGACGATTACCGGGGCATCCGAGGCGCTCAAAAAGAAGAAACCGGGCCTCCGGTCTATCGCGGTCGAACCCGAAGGCTCGCCCGTCCTTTCGGGAGGGAAACCGGGCGGCCACAAGATACAGGGAATTGGGGCCGGATTTATTCCCACAGTAATGAATATAGATGTATTGGATGAAATCATCCTCGTAAAAAACGAAGACGCGGCAGCGACCATGAAAAGACTTGCGCGGGAAGAGGGCATCTTCGGCGGCATTAGCTCGGGGGCAAACGTATGGGCGTCGCTACAGGTCGCCGCGAAAGAGGAAAACGAGGACAAGCTGATAGTCACCATCATATGCGATACGGGCGAACGATACCTCTCTACCTGGGCGCTCGAAGATGTTTGAGAATTCGGAAAAAAATCAAGAGCAGAGAATCTCGATTGTTCCTTCGCTTATTTGATTCCTGCAAAAAACAGGTGGGCGAGAAGACCCGCAATCGGCGGGAAGAAAAAAGTGCAGACAAGCCGCACGAGCGTGAATTTCCACCCGAGTATCCCGAATTCCATCGGGAGCCGCGACACGGCCCATAGCGACCATGCGGTGAGAAATGCAATCATGGTTCCTGCGCCCGCGCCCGCCCGCAGGAGTCCGGCAACCAAAGGGAGGCTCACATAAGGGCCGCCCGGCGTAAGGCCACCTGCTATCGTACCTATCAGGATACCTTTCATGCCCGATTCCGTTCCGACCCATTTCCCCAGCAAGTCATGCGGAAGCAGAACCTGGACCATGCCCGCCATTATAAAAGCGAATATAAGCATGGGAAGGATTTCGACAATCATCGTGCCCGAAACCTTGAATCCCTCCCTAAGCTCCCCCTGGCCTTTAAAATATGCCAGCAGAACGAGCGCAAGGGCTATTACGCCCATGATAATGGTTGGTATGAGCATCCCTGATTTTCTCCCGTTTTTACTCAATTTGTCATCTCTAAATCAATATAGCCTTTTCTCTCAGCACACTATAGCGTAAAAGGAAAGCACGCAGAAGGATGTTTTATTGCGCATATTGCAGGACAAGATTAGTCTTTGATGTAATCCATCCGGCTTTAGACCGGATTGCAGACAAAAACAAAAACCAATCCAGTTTAAGCTTAGGGTGGCTTAATTATTATTGAGGTGTAAACGGCGGCTAAAGAGCCAATTTACTCGGCAGCGCGCACGTTCACGGCTTCGGGGCCTTTACGGCCTTCGGAAACCTCGTATTCGACTTTCTGATTCTCGGCAAGAGTCTTGTTAAGCTCCTGAATATTGGAGCGATGTACAAAAATATCCTTACCGCCGTCTTCCGGAACGATAAAACCGAAACCCTTTTGTTCGTTGAACCACTTAACGGTACCTGTCGCCATTAACATTCCTCCATGTCTTGGCATATTGAAAAACGGACCAACCAGTTTATACTGTTCCAGGACATACGCCTTGCTGGAAAACAAAGGCCCGTCCTCTTTAACGTGCTTAATAATAACTGCTTTTGTATCCGTTGTCAATCAGGCCTTTACTAAAATAGTCATCATTCACTGCAACAGGGAAAATTTTTTTTCGAAAAAATATCGTGAAAATGGATAAAATTTACGCGGCGAGGCCTTTTTCATAATCATGTGAACGCATTTTTTAATCCATATCTGCCCGGATGTCGTTACGGGAATTATTCCTGAAACTGTTCGGACTTGACGCCCGTTTTGCGCATTAGGCGCTGAAAATTGGCCCGGTCCATCCCGGCTTCTTCCGAGGCATGCGTCACGTTGCCGTTATGCTTAATCAGGAGATTGACTGCATAATTCCTGTCAAACTCTTCGAGAAGCCGCTTTTTTGCCTTCGTATAGCAGATTTTTTCGGTGCTTCCAGCCTCCGGCGAACTATTCGATGCCAATTTTTCAGGCAGGTTTTCGAGCGTCATAATCTCGCTGTTTTCAAGTATCACTCCTCGCTCGATAATTTTATCAAGCTCCCGAACGTTCCCCGGCCAATTGTATGAAATAAGCGCGTCCATCGCGTCATCCCCAATCTCGTGAATACGTTTCCCGAGTTCCTTGCAGTGCTTCTTTAAGAAATGGTACGCAAGCAGGGGAACATCATCTGTTCTTTCCCTGAGCGGGGGGAGCGTGATGGTGAAAGTATTGAGGCGATAGAACAAATCGTCTCTGAAGTCGCCGTTCTTCACACAGGCATCCAAATCCTTGTTCGTAGCCACAATCAGTCTGATATCGACGCTGATAGTGTCGGTACCTCCAAGGCGCATGAAAGTCTTATCCTCGAGTACACGCAGCAGTTTGGCCTGCACGGGGACACATACCTCCGCGACCTCGTCAAGGAAGAAACTTCCCCTATGGGCGATTTCAAGCAGGCCCCGCTTGGAAGAAACGGCGCCGGTATACGCGCCCTTGACGTGGCCGAAGAGCTCGCTCTCGAGAAACATATCTCTCAAGACGCTGCAGTTGATGGCGGTAAAAAGCCTGTCCTTCCTCGAACTCAAGTGATGTATGTATCTGGCAATAAGCTCTTTGCCGGTGCCGCTCTCGCCGAGGATGAGCACGGTCGTATCGGTCGGCGCCACCTTCCTGACGGCATCGAAAACTTCGATCATTTCCGGGCTTTTGCCGACTATGTTTTCAACTTGCCATTCGTCTTGTATTCTTTCCTTCAGGTACCGGTTTTCGCTTATGAGATTCGACTGCTCCAAGGCGTTTCTGACGATAACTTTGATTTTATGCATATCGAAAGGCTTGCTGATAAAATCGTACGCGCCAAGTTTCATGGCCTCGACCGCAGCTTCGACGGTACCGTAGCCGGTGATTACGATTCCGACGGATTCCGGGCTGGTTTCCTTCATTTTTCTGAGTATCGCAAGACCATCCGGGCCTGGCAGCTTGAGGTCCGTGATTACGACGTCGTATATCTTCTTCTCGAGATTCACGATTGCATCGGTGCCCGTCGAGGCGCAATCGACGCTGTAACCGGCATACGAAAGCATCTTCGCAAGACCCCGCAGCATGTCAGTTTCATCTTCGACAATCAGAATGCGTGCCTTCGGCTTCATCAATCCTTCACCTTTCCGGCGATGGGAATCGAGATTTTAAAAACTGTCCCTTTACCCGCTTCGCTCGCCATTGTTATTATTCCTCCATGCTGCTGAATAATTCCATGGCTCACCGACAAACCGAGCCCCGTCCCTTTGCCCGTCGTCTTTGTCGTGAAGAAGGGGTCAAAAATCCTCTTCTGAGCTTCCTCGGGAATGCCGCACCCCGTATCACTTACTTCTATCTCCACCATCTTTCCATCTGCGGAAAGAGCGCTCTTTACCTTGAGAACGCCCCCGTCCGGCATGGCCTGGAGCGCGTTTATAACGATGTTTACCAACACCTGCTGAAGCTTGCCTGGGTCCCCGGTGACGCTCGGGAGGGTGTCCGCGAGCTCCTTGTCCACCCTGATTTGCTGCAGTTCGGCCTGATGGTTCGTAATTGAAAGAACGTTTTCAAAAATGCCGTTGAGGTTGACCGCCTTGACCTCGAGCTCTCCGCGGCGCGCGAATTCAAGCAGGTCTCTTACAATCTTGGCGGCTCTCGTCGCATGCTTGATGATTATTTCCATGTTCTCGTTGCAGTCACTCATTTCTTTGGGAAGCTGGTCGGCAGACATCTGCGCGTAAAGAGTTATCGTCCCGAGAGGATTGTTGATTTCATGGGCAACGCCTGCGGCCAACTCGCCGAGTGAACTCATCTTCGCAGCCTGCACAAGCTGCTGCTGCTTTTGCTGCAACTCAATGTATGCTTTTTTCAGGTCTTCATCGGCCGCTTCAATCTTTCCCTGCAACTTGCCGTAAGTCTCCTTCAACTCGTGGCTCATCTGGTTGAACGATTCCGCCAGGTTCCCGAGCTCCGTTGCGCTCGTAATTGGAATCTGGTAATCGAGGTCGCCGGCGGCGACTCTCATGGTTCCCGCAGCCAGGCGTCTCACGGGAACACTAACAGTCAGGTAAAGATAGTATCCAATCACGGCGCCCACGATAATAATGGTGAGAAACGTGAATATGCCCCTTCGCCATGCGCTCCTCGAAAGCATTTCGTCCACTTCGGTCGCAGAAACGATAACATCCAGGACTCCAAGCACTTTCTTGTCCTCGGGATGCGCATGACAGGGTGCGTTACAGCAGTCGGGCTCGTTGTAAATCGGGTCGACTATCCCTACGCGGCGCGCGCCTTCTTCGCCGAACAATCGCCACGTCCGCGTAATCGGGAGCTTCTCGAGTGGTTTGTCCACCTTGTGGCAGCCGTAGCAGGCCTCTTCGTGCATATCGACCCGCTGATTGACCTCCTCCGGATGCGTGGAAACGATTATATCGCCTTCCTTGTTGTATATTCGCACACGCTCGACGTTTTCCTGGCCGCCGACCTGTTCGAGTATATGATGCATAGCCTCTCTGTCAAACTGCAGCATCGCATAGCGAGTGGAGCGCTTAATGCCCTCGCTGAAGCGCCTCGATCCGCTCACGACTTCGGAAATCAGCTCGTCGTGCTCCAGGCGGGTCATCATGTAGCTGAAAATACCGATTGCCGCAAGCAGGAATATGCTGACGAAGAACACAAGCCTGAAGTTAAGGCTGCGAACCAAGCCATGCTGCTTTTCCGCTTTAATTGCCATTTGCTTTCCTCCTGCAGGGCAGGGCAAATGGAACGAGCGCCCTTTCAAGAATTCCATGAATACATGCAATGGCGATTCCATAATTCGTAATCGGCACCCCTGCTTCCCGGCATCTCAGAATTCTCGCAAGCATCTCCTTCCGGTTCAGCATACAGGCGCCGCAATGAACCACGAGGGAATATTTATCGAGATCCGGGGGAAAGTCATGGCCTGAAATTACATCGAACTCGAGATTGGGGCCTATCTTCGCTCTCAACCAGTTTGGTATCTTAATCCTGCCAATATCATCGCCTATCGGGTGATGTGTGCAGGCCTCGCTAATCAGAATCCTGTCACCGTCTTTCAGGTCGTCAATCTTCGATGCCCCTTCCGAAAGCGCGTTGAGGTCACCCTTGAATCTTGCAAAGATAATGGAAAAAGAAGTCATGGGAATGTCCGAAGGCGTCCTCTCTGCAACTTCCTTGAAAGCCTGCGAATCGGTTATGACTATGCGCGGAGGACTTTTCAGGTTTCTGATGCCATCGGGCAGGTTGTTCTCGTTCGTAACAAAAGCCATTCCCTGTTTGTCGAGAATATCCCTGATTGTCTGCACCTGGGGGAGTATGATGCGGCCTTTGGGCGCTTCCTTGTCTATCGGAATCACGAGCACGGCTATTTCATCTTTCTGTATTATTCCGTCGAGTATACCCGCCTGCTTGTACCAGTTTTCCGGAACGGTTTCAATAAGAGCCTTCTTCAGAGCAAGAATGTTGCTGCCGCCTGTCGCGGATACGGAAACGAACCTCAATCCTTTTGCTCTGACAAACTCGGTCGCTTTGTCTTCCCTGATATCCGTCTTGTTAAGTACCACCAGAAAAGGAATGCTCATGCCGTCGAACATTTCTACCAACTGGACTTCGTAATCGCCCCACGTGTCCGCTTCGGTTACGAGAATTGCAACGTCCGTGCGCTCCAAGACCTTATTTGTCTTATGGACTCTCAATTTACCGAGCGAACCGACGTCATCGAAGCCTGCAGTATCCACGAAAAGAACGGGCCCGAGCGGAAGTAGCTCCATCGGTTTTTCCACGGGGTCCGTTGTCGTGCCCGCAATTTCGGATACTATCGCCACATCCTGTCCCGTAAGGGCATTGAGAATTGACGATTTACCCACGTTTCGCCTTCCTAATATGGCAATGTGCAGCCTAAGACTTTTCGGCGTTTTCATCATGATTGCGCCTCTCTCCCCGGCTTCATGGAATGCCCTTTATTCCGCGACAGAGGCCTGCCTGCCCGCTCGAGTATTTCCTTTGTATCTTTGACGGAATTTTTGAAACTGCCGCGCGGGTAAATGTCGTAAAGACTACGATACCTGTCCGGGGTAATGTTGGCCATAATCACGTTGGCTCCGCATTCAAGAGCCGATTCTCTGCCGCTGGGCGAAATAGCATCCAGCGCCGTGGTCGCTGGAATATGGACCTTCCCGAGCCTGAGCCGCGCCGCTGCAATCTGCTTCAAAGCCGCGCCCAAATCGCCCGGAGGCCTGTCGTGAAGCGGCGTCGCCCTTTGGGGAACGAACGGCCCGAATGCGGCCATGTCAACGTCGAGAGTTTCCGTAATCAGCAAATCAAGCTCCAAATCTTCCGCTCTCTGCCCGGGCAGCCCCACAATGCCGCCCGTTCCAATCTGGTAGCCGAAACTCCTCAACTCGTTTAACGCATTAAGCCTGTCACAAAGATTGGAGTCGGGATGAAACTTTTCGTAAAGCTCTCCGGTAGCGGTCTCATGTTTGAGAAGGTATCTGTCCGCGCCCGCCTGCCTGCAGGAAAGATAAAAGGCCGTCGATTTTACTCCGATGCAAAGAGTAACGGCAACATCAAATCTCTGCTTAATGCCCGCAATTACCGATGCTACGAAGTCGGAGCATTCATAGTCGTTTTCGCCACTCTGAAGCACAATGGTTTTGACGCCTTCCTTATCCGCCTGATGGACGACATCGAGGATTTCCTCCATTGACATGGCATACCTGGATAATGAAGAATTGTCCCTTCTCAATCCGCAATACGTGCAGTTGCGACTGCAAATATTGGAAAATTCTACGATGCCTCTCAGATGGACCTCTTCGCCGCAGATTTCCCGTCGAACGGCGTCGGCCCGCTGAAAAAGGTCTGTTTCACAGTCTGTTATTTTATCGCGTACCGCACGGCTAACCATCTTCCACATCCCGTTTGGAAGAGACAAGCCACTTCAGAAACATGACCAGGTCGCTTCCTTTTGTGCCAGACAAAGCTGTCCAGTTATCGGAGATTAATCCGACCGAATCATTCAGCCTTATCTGCTGGACTTCAGAAGCTGACGGTTTCAAGCTGATTTTTCCGGCGATATAAGACCATCGGTTGCCAAGCATTCTCGCAAACCATATCCTGACGCCGAAACGGCTCAATATGAACTGCGACAAAGCATCGAGGGCTTCCTCAAGCCTTTTCCCGTGAACAATATCCACAAGCGACTGTAGCCAGCCATCAGAACCTGAGATCTCTTTCGCCATTTTCAATCTCCTTGAGCCTTTCCGTCAGAATCGGCCTAAGGGGTGCAGGCGCATCTTCCATGCGCCGGCTTATCAGCTTCTCGCCTATTTCTCTCGTCTCTTTATTCGCGTAGTCGAGCAGGTATTCTTTAAAAGTTAAAATGGCGTTGGGAATGCAGAACTTGCATACTTCGCCCTTTTTGGCGATTTCCATGAAATACTTGCCGGTTCTGCCGCACCTGTAGCCGGCGGTGCAGAATGAAGTCAGATACCCCATCTGCGCCAGCTCGCGAACCACTTCGTCAAGACTCCTGGTGTCGCCGAGCATGAACTGCTGTCTTTCGGACTCCTGGTTCTCGTACTGCTCGGAATAGGCGCCTATTCCTATCCTCGAGGATGCATCGGTCTGCGTACAACCGAGGTTTATTGCCTCGCGCCTTATTTCAGCAGATTCCCTTGCAGTTATTATCATTCCCGTATACGGTACGGAAAGCCTCAGGACTGCTATCAGTTTCTTAAAATCACCGTCGTTGACCATATAGGGGCTGTCGACGGTAAAGGGCGTATTCGCGGCAGGCTCCATACGCGGAAAAGAAATTGTATGGGGGCCCACGCCGCCGAACTTTTCTTCGAGGTCAATCGCGTGAAACAGCAGGCCCATCACCTCGAATTTCCAGTCGTAAAGGCCGAATAGCGCACCTATTGCGACATCGTCAACGCCCGCCTCCTGCGCCCTGTGGAGCGCGTAGAGGCGCCACTTGTAATCCGATTTAGGCCCCCGGGGATGCACCTTTGCGTAAGTCTTGTGACTATAAGTTTCCTGGAAAACCTGGTAGGTGCCGATACCGATTTCCTTGAGAATCCTGTATTCCTCCACGGGTAACGGAGCCGCGTTAATGTTTACGCGCCTGATTTCGCCGTTCTTCGTCTTGACATCGTATATCGCCCTAATCGTGTCGGCCATATACCGGACGTCGCTTTCGGGATGTTCTCCGTAGACGACAATCAGTCTCTTATGCCCCTCTGACACAAGATGCTCCGTTTCCTTGCGAACTTCTTCAATTGTAAGCTTGCGCCTCTTTTCTTTTTCATTGTTGCTGCGAAACGCGCAATATATACATGCGTTGACACAGAAATTGCTCAGGTACAAAGGCGCAAAAGTAACGATTCTCGGGCCGTAGACTCGATTCTTTATCTCCCTGGCCGATTCGAAAATCTCCTGCCAGGTCTCTTCGTCCTCGACATTCAGCAGGGCGGCCGTTTCCGCCGGTTCCAATCTTTGCAGCGACATCGCCTTTGCAATGATGTCTCGGATTGCGACTGCGTCGGGATGCGAATTGTCCTCAAGAAGATTCTCAATCACGGCATCATTGATAAAATCATTGCCGTTATTGAGGTAGCGTTCGATTTCATCCCGCTTCACGACGCCGTCCGTCCAGTTTTTCACGGCTGCCCTGTTCATTCTTCGGCTCCCTTCCAGTTCTTTCCTGCAGCAGGTCAAACCCTGGCTCTTTGCTCGTATTTCGTATGCAGGAGCTTGTGCGATTTCTCTCCGAGGGGGGCCTTCAGAAATTCTTCGTATATCTGCTTAACTTCCGGGTTGTCATGCGACTTCCTGAGCTCCTTGCCCTCGTCTTCCTTGTATATGGCCGCAATTCGAGCCTCGCGCACTTCATCGTTGGTCAGGCGAGGCTGCCCGCCCCCGCCTATACAGCCTCCGGGACAGCACATAATCTCGATGAAGTGGTATGTGGTCTCACCGGCAAGTACGCGGTCGATGATTTTCTTCGCGTTGCCAAGCCCGTGCGCGACCCCGACTTTCAAATCGACGCCTTCGAGAAAAGACCATTCCGGGACAGTTTCCGTGATTTTAAGACTCACTTCTTTGACGCCCTGAAGCCCCGCAATCTCTTTCACGTGAAGGTTTTCAAGCGGCAACTCTCTTCCCGTGACAATTTCGTACGCCGTTCGAATGGCAGCCTCCATTACCCCGCCGGTATTGGCAAAAATGTCGGCCGCACCCGAGGACATGCCCAGCGGCGCATCCATCTTATCATCTGGAAGCGACTTGAAATCGATCCCCGCCTGAATGACCATCCTGCCGAGTTCCCTGGTCGTGAGAACAACATCTACGTCTCTGACTCCGCTGTCGTTCATCTCTGACCTTTGAGCCTCGAATTTTTTCGCCGTGCACGGCATGATTGAAACCACGTATATATCCTCGGGCTTCTTCCCGAGTTTCTCGGCGTAATAAGTTTTTGCAACCGCCCCGAACATTTGCTGCGGCGATTTGCAGGTCGATATGTTGGGAAGTATCTGGGGATAGAAATACTCGGCGTATTTAATCCATCCCGGAGAGCAGCTTGTGTACTGCGGCAGAGCGACTTCTTCTTTGTCAACGAGCGCCTTCTTCAGCCGCATAAGCAGCTCCGTTCCCTCTTCCATGATTGTCAGGTCGGCAGTGAAGTTGGTGTCGAACACTCCGTCGAAGCCCAACCTGCGCAGCGCCGAAACCATCTTGCCGGTGACAAGCGTTCCGGGGGGATACCCGAAACATTCGCCAAGTGCGGCCCGTATCGCCGGCGCCGTCTGAACCACAACGTGCTTGTCGGGGTCGTCGAGCGCAGCCCAGACTTCATCTATCTGGTCATTTTCGCTTATGGCGCCGACGGGGCATACTGCGGCACACTGCCCGCATTGAACGCACGCCACGGTGTCGAGGTCCGCACAGAAAGCCGGGCCCACGACAGTCTTGAAACCTCGGTCCTGCGGAAATATTGCCCCCACGCCCTGCACTTCGCAACACATGGCCACGCAGCGCCGACAAAGGATGCACTTGGACGTATCCCGGACAAGCGCCGGCGTACTCTTATCAATATGTTTTTCGCTCTGCTCGCCCGAGAACTCGATGTCCCTGATGCCCAGTTCCCTGGCGACGGCCTGGAGCTCGCAATCGTCGTTGCGGTCGCACGTCTGGCAGTCGCCGGCGTGGTCGGAGAGAATCAGCTCTACAATCGCACGGCGCGCTTCGCGGACGCGCTTTGTATTGGTTTTCACGACCATGCCTTCGGTGACCGGCGTAACGCAGGAGGGAATAAGCGTCTTCGCACCCTGCACCTCCACCAGGCAAACGCGGCAAGCGCCTATCGCCTGCACGCCATCAAGATGGCAAAGGGTGGGGATTTTAACGCCCGCGACCTTTGACGCATCGAGTATGGTCGAGCCTTCCGGCACCTCGATTTCCATGTTGTCTATAGTCAGTTTTGACATCGTCTTACCGCTCCCTTCTCTATGTTGTTTCCCGATAGTCGCAGCGCAGACATCTCTTCGCCTCGCGAAGAGCAATATTTTCAGCAAACGACAACTCGACTTCGTTGAAGTTGTTCTTGCGCTTCGTAACGGGCAATGTATTATTTTTCGCCCTGGCGTACTCGACGGGGTCGGCATCCGGGTCGAAGCTGGTGTCTACTTCCTTTTCCTCTCTCCAGAAAGCGTGTTTTTCGCCGGTCAAATATTCATCGATACCAACCGCCGCTTTCTCTCCGGCCCCGATGGCTTCCGTAACTGAAGCCGGGCCTGTCGCCGCATCTCCGCCCGCAAAGACCCATGGGAGAGAAGTCTGGCCGTTTATGGGATTGGCTTCAATATAGTTTCTGCGATTCATTTTAAGGTCCGTGTCGTCGACAATCCCTTCGGAGTCAAGACTTTGCCCGATTGCCGCGATTACCTGATCCGCTTCAAGAACGAAATCAGAGCCTTCCACCGGCCCAGGCTTCCTGCGCCCGCTTCTGTCATACTCGCCGAGCTTCATTCGCTGGCACTTGACACCTTTAACCAAGTTTTTCTCGGTCATAATTTCGACCGGAGCTACGAGTTCGTGGAGTTCCACTCCCTCAACTTCGGCTTCTTCGACTTCCTCCTGGTATGCAGGCATATCGCTACGCATACGCCGATAGATTATCTTTACGGTTTTGGCCCCGAGCCTTTTCGCCGTCCGCGCGGCATCGACGGCGGCATTGCCTCCGCCGACCACGACCACATTTTCGCCTACCTGCGCCACGTTACGCATGTTGTATTCTCGAAGGAAGCTAACCGCTTCAACAACTCCTCCGGCCTCTTCGCCGGGAACTCCAAGCTTGTAGCCGACGGGCGCGCCGATCGCGACGAATGCCGCGTCGTAACCCTCATCCCCAAGACTTTGAAGTGTAAAATCTTTTCCAAGTCTTTGACCTGTTTCTATCCCGACGCCGAGGCTCTCTATCATACTGATTTCTTTCTCCAGTATCTCTCGCGGCAGCCGGTATGAAGGTATTGCCTGGATTAGCATGCCGCCGGGCTTGTCTTCAGCCTCAAAAACCTTTGGCCGATATCCGAGCCTCGCCAGGAAATAGGCACACGAAAGGCCTGCGGGCCCTGCGCCGATTATGGCGATTTTGCGTGCCGCGTTTTCCTCGTTCTCCATGACCTCGGGAAGCTGAATCGTTGTCTCTTGGTCGGTCATAAACCTCTTCAGGCCCCTTATGGAAATAGGGTCGTCGAGAGTGGACCTGCGGCACTTGCCCTCGCACGGATGGAAGCAGACCCTCGCGCAAACCGACGCGAAGGGGTTTCGATTCCTGTGAAGTCTGAGAGCTTCCGCATAGCGCTTTTCCCCGATAAGAGACACGTACCCGGGAACGTTGACACCCGCAGGGCATGCGTTCAGGCAGGGAGCCTTGACAAGCTCAGGACAGACGCCCGCCGGACAACGTTTTTCACGGATATGAGCATCATACTCGGCCCTGAAATGCCTGATGGTCGAAAGAACGGGATTGGGCGCCGTCTGGCCGAGCCCGCAAAGTGCCGTGTCCTTGATAATCCTTCCAAGACGCTCCAGCTTCTCGACGTCTCCCTCTTCGCCTTTGCCTTCGCATATTCGTTCAACAATCTCGAGCATTCGCTTCGTCCCGATTCTGCACGGCGCGCATTTCCCGCAAGACTCGTCCTGCACGAATTCGAGGAAAAACCTGGCCATGTCTACCATGCATGTATCCTCGTCCATGACAATGAGCCCGCCCGAGCCCATTATCGCTCCGAGCTCCGTCAGGGCCTCGTAGTCGACCGGCACGTTCAGATGCTCCTTGGGTATGCATCCGCCCGACGGGCCTCCCATCTGAGCAGCCTTGTATTTCTTGCCGCCGGGAATTCCGCCTCCGATGTCGTAAATAATCTCGCCAAGCGCAGTGCCCACGGGAATCTCGACGAGCCCGGTGTTGTTTACCGCCCCGGCAAGCGCGAAAACCTTGGTGCCCTTGCTCTTCTCGGTTCCATAAGAGGCGTACCATTCGGCACCTTTCAGAATAATCGCGGGTATATTTGCATAGGTTTCGACATTGTTCAGAAGGCTTGGCTTGCCCCAGAGCCCTTCGTTGGCGGGAAATGGTGGGCGCGGCCTAGGTTCACCCCTGTTGCCTTCAATCGAAGTCATCAGGGCCGTTTCCTCTCCACATACGAAAGCCCCCGACCCCATGCGAATCTCAAGGTCAAAATCAAAACCGGCTCCCATTATATCGGAACCGAGAAGTCCGTATTCCCTCGCCTGCTTCAGCGCATGCTCCAGGCGCTTGACTGCAAGCGGATACTCTGCCCGCACGTAAACATACCCTTGCGACGAGCCGATAGCATACCCGGCGATAGCCATGGCTTCTATCACGCTATGAGGGTCTCCTTCGAGAACGCTGCGGTCCATGAACGCTCCCGGGTCTCCTTCATCTGCATTGCAAAGCACGTACTTGGGTTTGCCGACGGCTTTCTGGCAAAAGCTCCATTTCAGCCCCGTGGGGAAGCCGGCGCCTCCTCTGCCGCGCAAACCGGACTTTTTCACCGTCTCAACAACATCCTCCGGAGTCATCTCTGTCAGAACTTTTGAAAGAGCCTGATAGCCGTCCCTTGCGATATATTCTTCAATCTTTTCCGGGTCGATGGCTCCGCAGTTTCGGAGAACTATTTTTACCTGGCTCTTAAAAAAGTCGATATCTCCGATATCGCTCACACCCTCTTCCTTGTTCGAGGCTTTGTGAACGAGACGCTCCACCGGCCTGCCTTTTACCAAATGCTCGCTTACTATTTCCTGCGCATCGGCCGGCTTAATCTTCTCGTAAAAAACTCCGTCAGGATAAACAACCGCAACCGGACCCGCTGCGCACGGTCCGAGGCATCCGGTTTCAACGACCTGCACCTCGCCGGCCAGGCCGTGTTCGCCAATTGCCTTTCGCAGAGCCGCACTGACCTCCAGCGAACCCGAAGCAACGCAGCCGGCGCCAGCACAGACAAGCACGTGACTTTTGAAAGCGTTCATGACTATTACAACTCCTTTCATCTATACCTTTATCAGATACTCGCTTACCGGCGTGCCCCCCAAGACATGCTCCCTCGCAATCTTTTGTATTTTTGCCTTATCAAGCTTGCCATACTTGAAATCTTTACCCGAGCTGTCGGTCAGCGTTATCATTGGTTCCTGATCGCACAAGCCCGCGCAGCCGGTTCTCTTGAGAGTAACCTTATCGGTGGCACCGGCACTTTCGAGCTCGCTCGCCAGATGCTCCAGCACCTCCCTCGCACCCGCCGCTATTCCGCATGTCCCCATATGAACGGTTATCACGCTTTCCGCACGCCCCGAGCGAATGTTGATTTCGGAAAGGGCCTTTTCCCTGATTGCGTTTAAATCATCGATGCCTTTTATCTTTTTTGCCATGCTCATTCTCCCTCCGCGGCAACCACTTCCACATTCCTGTAATTATCGAGAAGCTCACGTATCCTGGCCGGCTTGACCCTTTGATGGACGAAATCGTCCACCATTATCGTGGGCGCGAGGCCGCAAGCTCCGAAGCACCGCGCGATTTCAAGCGAGAAAAGCTTGTCGGACGTGGTGCCCCCGACGTCAATCTCCAACTCCTTCTTGATTGCCTCGAGCACTTGTTTTCCGCCGCGTACATAACAGGCAGTTCCCAGACATACCCGTATCAAGTGCTCTCCCCTCGGTATCGTGGAAAAGAAGGAGTAGAAGCTGACAACCCCGGCCACCTGGCTGTAGGGAATATCAAGTCCGAGACTGATTTTCTTCAGGGCGGATTCGGGCAGATATCCGAACATGCCCTGGGCAATCTGTAGAACCGGGATAAGCGCGCCCGGCTTGCCGCGATATTCCTCAAGAAACTCGTCCAACCTTTGGAGCAGTTCCTCCTCGGTAGCCTCTTCTTCACACGAACATTTCAACTCATTTTCCGCCATCGGGTCCTCCTTGGTCTATTGTTGCCGAATCCTTGTAGCATCGCATGTTTTCAAGCTCCTTCCTTATCTTGTCCGCCATCACTCTTGCGGCAATAAGACCGCAACTCTGGTTTGCTGCAAACTCGTTTGTCACTTCTGAAATTTTTAAAACTGCGCCCCCGTTCCTGCTACTGAGACGACAGTTCAAATCAATATCCGGATTGGTGCATACGATGGAAGAAATCGTGGCTGGCAGGTTGCCGAAGGGGGTTCTGTCGAGATGGCTTATTTTCATTGTCACTTTAACGGACAAGCCGCCGAGTTCGGATTTTCCGATAACCATAAAGCCGTCCGCGCGTTCGGCGGCGGCACGAAGAAGGCTCAGCCCGAGACCGGTCTTTTTTCCGGGTTTTGTCGTATAAAAAGGCTCGACCGCTTTTTCCGGGCTGACTTTAAGCCCGCAACCGTTGTCCTCGACGCAGATTTCGACAGTATCGCTGCTTACGTCCTCGGAAATGCTGACAAGTATAGTAGAGGCTTTCGCCTTGATAGAATTCTCTATCAGGTCCAGTATGTGAAGAGAGATGTCACGCAATGGAGCACCTCCTTCCAAGAACTCCTTTCAAGGCAAGGGCAATCTCTTCAAACGAAGGTTCTTCCATCCTGAAAACTGTGAAAGCGCTTCCGATATCCGACAGAAAATGACTGTCGGAAGATGTGATTAAAGGCGAGCCGATTATTGCAAACTTATCTCTCTGGGCCGAAGTGGCGACAGCCGACATTTCAAGAGCATCAAAAGTAACGTCGCTCGGGAAGAATCCGAGATTCGCGACGACACTATATGAAGGCCTGTCCACATGCGCCGCAACGGCAAGTCCTTTGTTTTCCCTTATGAGAGCGACGGACTGAGACAGTGTATACTGTGATGCTGCAGCAAGCATTTTGGTTTCCATCCCCCATTTGCGGCCGTTGCTGCTAAGAAGAAACTGCTGGTCGAATATTCCCGATTTCGGCCACGCTTCAGGGAGCGAACTGCGTATCTTTTCATTTACGGCCGCCGCCTCCTGCACTCCTGGAAAAAAGCCGAGGACATGTATTTCTTCCGCCGTGGTAATCTCGATGCCGGCGATTACCTTGATGTTTCTTCCTCCCGCCTTCATGGTAGCGGCGACGTTCAAAGCACTGTTATGGTCGCATACCCCTATTATTTCTATACCCCTTTCAAGAGCAGCCCTGACAATCGCTGGCGGCGTCATCTCCTCTGAAGCACATGGAGAAAGCGCCGTATGCAAATGCAGGTCTGCTCTGAAATATCTCATTAATTTTCCCCGCGAACACCACTTTCGTAAAGTTGCCCGGCAATATCGAAAGAGGATTCCTCGGACACAAACAATGCAATACCTTCTTCCGCGGCCTTCTTTATCACTTCGTCATCCGGTATCCTGTCGGAAGAAAAAATAACCGCCACAAGACCCGAATGCATTGCAACAGCTATGACGTTCATGTGAACCTGAAGTGTGACGAGAACCCCTCCGGCAGGCGCGTTGGCGAGCACATCGCTCAGGAGGTCGGACACGTGGCCTCTGCTGACTTCCGGTGATTCGACCGTAAACAACTCCGGCGTAAGTTCCTTGAAATTCAACTTCTCAGCAATTTCTCTTAGCTTCATCTCCTTGACTCTCCTTTTTTTCTGAGAAAAGCGCAAGAATCGATGGTGCTCCTGCCCATTACGATGTCCACGGCCATGGATTCGCACGAAGGCGCTCCGCATGCGCAGCAGTCTCTGCCAGGCAGCATCCTGCTGATTGCTTCGATTTCCGAAAGCCTGTTAATGGCCCGGGACAAATCCTCGTCGAGTCTCATGCCCTGCCTCGCGCTGAAAGGCATGTCGCGTTCAACCGCCCTGCCCGCTCCTTCAGTTATATTGCCGGAATTTTTCCACCTGTATTCCGCAACGCAGGAACTGCCTGAATATAATGAAGAGCCGTAGCAGCCATCTACGCATGCGTAAAGCTCGATGGCCGGGATGTCCCATAAAAGACCGTTTTCAGCTTGTTCGAGGACGCGGATGACAGAATCCAGACCGCTTGTGCGAAGGATTGCTTCGCCGAAAGATGCTGCTGTCCTGTTCGCGGAGACTGATGGTATATCGGGATTGTCGGCACGTCGAAAAGGTTCGGGAAAAATCCTTTCAAGCTGCGAAGGCGTTATTATACGGTGTTTCTCCGAATTGCCTGTCTCTCCGGACAATGCGGAATATTGCGAAGGGCAGTCCGCAACAAAAACTGCCGGCCGATTGCCGATTTCAGACTTGACAGCTTCGATAGGCGAAACGAACGGCGCAAGATGCTCCATGAGCGACGGGAAACGGGTTTCAATCAGGGCGACTACCGCTGGGCAGACCGGCGAGAATATGGGCCTAATGTCAGGCCTGGCGTCTACATGCTGCAAAACCGCTTGGCAGAGCGCCTTTTCCCATGCCCGAGTAAAAATCACTTCCCTGAATCCGAGGCTCATGCATGCCCGGACAAAGGCGCTCGAATTCGGAGCCCCAAAATGCGCGGGAAAGGCGGAAGATATGACAAGTACCGTTTCCGGCTCCGGCGGCGAGAAAAATTTCGGCTGCGGGAAAGGCGAAAACACTTTCTCGCTGCAGACTCCAATACACGATGTGCAGCCGATACAAAGATGGGATAAAATCTGCGGGCCATTTTTCATAATGCGAATCGCTTTAGACGGACAGGTGCTAACGCATTGCATGCAGAACTTGCAGGATTTTCTGTCTATGACAAGAGGGCTCGTTGCGGCCTTCGCTACCGCCATGCAGCGAAGATTAATGATGAACCTGATTCTTGTCCCGCTCCCCACTGTCGAGCGAATATCGAGCTTGTCACTATTGTTTTTTATATTCGGAAGCCCCATCCCCGCGCCGAAACCAAGCTCCCTGGCTTCGGAAGGTGCAGTTGAATATCCTTCTATCATTGCCTGTTCTATATCTTGAATTCCGGGACCTTCGTCGGATATCTCAACCGTTAGCCGGTCGGCATCAAGCACGAACCTCATATCGCCGCTTCGCGCATGCACGACAACGTTCATTTCCGCTTCGTACGCCGAGATAACAGCCCGGCGAATGTCACCGGGATTCACCCCGAGCTTCTTCAGGGTTTCCTTGAGACTGCTCGAGGCTGCCCCGGCCCCCTCATAGTCCCTTCCTTTGATTTGAAATGAATTAGTTACAATCATCCATTTCACCCTGCATGCCAATCTCCTCGAGAAGACGGCGACAAATTTCAGCAATGGAAAAGGGCGACTTTATCAGTATCAGACCACTTGCGGCCGCCTTTTGAACGAACTCGATATCAGGTGAGAGGCCGTCTGCAAGACAGATTCCGGGAACTTCCATTAGCTGCGCCACGCGCAGTAGCTGGGTGCCCGAAAGGCTCGTAACTATAAGGGTTTTATCAGAAGCCCGGCAGAGCAGGGCGCTTATCCTGTTGCTCCCGATGAATCTCTCCACACGAACATCAGATTCTCCATCTCCGGCAAGGAGTTCCGAATCTGTTGCTGCGGCGATTTCACCAAGCTTCACTTTTTTCTCCTCAAGGGATGCCATACGGGCTTTCCCGTTTACAATAAAGCAACCTGTGTGCCCATTGTCTTGAAATATGCTTGATGTGCCGTAACTGCTTGTATATCAACGGGTTATGTAAAACTGGCCTCTTGGGAGCACAATTATCCTGCTGTATACATCCTGACAATTATAGGGAAATACAATCCCTGAAATTTCATAACTGCCGTGTTTGACTTGAGATGTGGAGAATGTGTACAAATCTCCCGTGTTGGCTGTACACACAAGAGAATAAAAGTAACTGAGATTATTCGATGAAATGCCGTTCGATATTTTCTTATAAAATAATTGGATTTTTTTGTCGCCGGTTTTATAATACGTTCGAAATTATTGGTAAGCCAATTGTTTTATTCATTTATTAAAAAAGCGAAGAACGGCAGGAAGGTTTGGACGGGTTCAGCGTGTAGGCTTCCTGCCGTTCTTCTTTAATGCTCTGCATAGTTACTTAACTGTCTTGGTCCTTTGATTTATAAGGTCCTATCGGCAGTATTTCTTTGCCGTAGACTTCGTTCCATATTTCTGCTACAGCAAGGTAAATTGCACTCCCGCCGCAGAAGATGCCTTCAATTCCCGCTATTGTTCCGATTATGTATTTCCCGCCGATGGGATCGACAATCTTATGCGCTGCAAGCAGCCAGAAAAGAATTGATAGAGAAAGAAAAATAACCTGCAGACCTCGGTTCAGGCGCAGGGTTCCTATATACATGAAGAAAGTGAAAAAGCCCCAGATAATTAGATATGCAGCCATTCCACCCGTAGAAGGATTGTACAGTTTTGTCAACCCAAGAGGCTCTGTCAGAAAAATGAGAACAAGAGTAAGCCAGAACAACCCGTATGAGCAAAAAGCCGTCATTCCGAACGTGTTGCCTTTCTTGAACTCCGAAATACCGGCAATTATCTGTGCAACCGCGCCGTAGAATATGCCCATGGCAAGCACCGTGGTATCAAGCCCCCATAATCCCGCATTGTGAAGATTCAATAATACCGTAGTCATGCCGAACGCCAAAAGGCCCAGAGGCGCGGGGTTTGCATACTGGTCCGCGGGTTTTTTTACCGCTTCTTTTTCACCTTGAGGGTTTTCACCCATATATCATTCCTCCAAAGTCGCGTATTCGTTACTTCTTGACAATCTCCTTATGCCCTTCCATGAGCTTGTCGACGACCGAGGGGTCGGCCAGGGTCGACGTGTCGCCGAAGCTGGTCTCGTCCGCAGCTATCTTCCGAAGTATCCGACGCATTATCTTGCCCGACCGAGTCTTGG
>Ga0272442_10001657_pt1 | contig 33296 bp, 33 predicted proteins | sample SSMForm2O_FD_200262 | JGI IMG/M metagenome (GOLD analysis project Ga0272442, IMG submission 200262) | Marine sediment archaeal communities from Little Sippewissett salt marsh, Falmouth, MA, United States - SSM-Form-2O | ecosystem: Environmental > Aquatic > Marine > Wetlands > Sediment ... | reverse complement strand
ATTCGACCGCCATTGCTCCATCGTGTGTGAGAACGATGCCCTGGGCCTCTGACAGACCGAGTCCGCGTCCGGCTCCTTTCGTTGAGAAGAACGGGTCCAGCACCTTCGCGATGGTGACTTCATCCATACCGTAGCCGGTGTCCTGTACTTTGAGGCATGCGTGTTGTCCGGGTTGAAGATCACCCTCGAGCGAGAGGCCTTCAATCGCGTCGGCGGTCATGTCCCTCAGCGATGTTTCCACCGTGATCGTGCCGTGCCGGTCGCCGATCGCTTCGATTGCATTCATCACCAGAGTTTTCACCAAAACCGCGAGGACATCAGCTTCTCCGCCCACCCTTGGCGGCTCCGCCGCCAGTTGCATACGTATGTCCACGTGCGCGGGCACCCGGCCCGAGATATCCTTGAGCGCCCGGCCCACCACCGAGTTCAGGTCCACCTCGTTCCTGTCGAACAGCCCTTCCCCCGAGTAGGCAATCATTCTGTGGGACAGTTCGGCCATCTTTTTTGCGTCATCCAGCGCCACCTGCAGGTCCTCACGGGCCTTCGACTTTCCGGACAGCATCCCGAGGGCGAGTTCCGTGTTGCCGATTACGGATGTGAGCAGGTTGTTGAAATCATGGGCTACACCGCCGGCTATGATGTGCAGGCTCTTCATCTTGTTGGCTTGTCGCAGTTGCTCCTCCATCTCTCGCCGCTTCGTGATGTCGCGGATGAAGAAGCACAGTTCTCCGGCCTCGGTCAGGTACGCCCTGTTGACGGCTACTTCAGCCGGGAATGTCAGCCCATCGCTGCGTCTGCAGTGCCCGTCGATCATCGTGTACCTGTGCTGCTCCAGGTTATCGAGGATCAAGTTGATGAGCGAGTTGCCGGCACCCGAGAGGACATCCGTAACGTTGAGCCTGAGCAGCTCATCACGGTCGTAGTCGAGCAGTTTCAACGCGCGCCCGTTCATGTCCTGTATGGTTCCGGCGCGGTCCGTGATCAGGACTGCGTCGTAGATGCCATTGAGAAGCGCAGTGTAGCGCGAGACGTCAGGATCGTCTTTCTGGACTTTGATAACGGGCGAACGGCGGGCGCCGGAGCGGCGCCGGGGAGTCGTCTTGGACATGCGCCGTGAGGCGAGGGCCTCTTCCACCTCGCTCGGCTTGATGTCTATCCGCATCGTCGTCTGTGACAGCTTCTTCTTGTTTTTCTTCTTCTCTCCGTCCATTTGGTGCTCCTCGGCACGTTCGAGGCCTGGATACTGGTGTCACCGGTCCGGGCGACATCAGAGTCTGGCACCACATTCCTGTTCCCACAAGCAAAGATTGACCACGGGCCAGAGCGCCATGGCGCAGTGGACGTTGGTCACGGACGTGAGGGTCCGCTCCAATGTACTGGTGTCAAAGAGGCGACGCGCGATACGGGACTGCAGTATTGTGTCCCGGACCAAGGGGTGCATCCCGTCGGCGAACCAGTCGCAGAAGGGCACGGGGAAGCTCATCTTGGGTCGCTGCATGATCGCAGGCGGGACACGTGCCCGGAACGCGCGGCGTAGAAGCACCTTGGAGATAAGCAGGTGCTGCCTGTCGATGTCCACGATGTTCAGTTCCCTGGCCGCAGCGCGGGCCGACTCGTCCCTCCAATCGATTTTGTATCTATCCGGGAGTCCGAAAACATACTCGGCTATTCTATGATCAGTGAACGGGACGCGGGCCTCCACCGAAGCGGCCATCGTGCTGGAATCGACCCGGAAAAGCAGGCCTTCGAGATTTATTCTGGCGTGAATCTGCATGTAAGCATCGAAGGTCGAGCAGTTCCTGAACCGGTCGAACCATTCCTCGTAGTGGTCAAAGACGGCCGAATCGCGGTCGAGCGCGTCCCACACATCGGACTTCAGGAGCAGACGTTTGCGCTCGAAGGGGATCCAGGAATTGACGAGGAAATAGTGATCCGGTCGACACAGCAGGTACGGTCGCCGGTACGCTCTCTGCAAGGATCTGTCAAGGCTGGACAGCGTTTCGCCCGGGGCAGGCGCGGTGTGTCGGGCGCGGTCGTAGTCGAAGGCTGAGAAGTAAGGCGTCACGTAGCCGCCGAAGATCTCGTCGGCTCCCTCGCCCGTGAGCGCGACCGTGAAGTCTTTCCGGACAGCTTTTGCCAGGTGGCATATCGCTATCTCATTGGGGGTGGAAATCGGCAGGCCTTTCGATCGGACGAGGGCGCGCCACGTGGGCTGGAATCCGGGCTGATCGAGACGGAGCTCTGTGCACTTCATGCCATGGAACTCGGCGGCCTTGCGGATGAAAGGCCATTCGTTATAGCCCGGAGCGTCGTATCCCACGCTGTAGGCCTGGAAAGCTCCACGCATCATTCCGTGGGCCAGGGACGAAAGGACAGATGAATCGATGCCTCCGCTGAGGAAGCCTCCTACCGGAACGTCGCTAACGAGCTGAGACGCTACGGCGCCGTGGACGAGTTCCCGGATGCGGTCTGTTGCCCCGTCGATCCCCGGGTCTTCCTTATCGTCGGGCGGGATGACGGGCAGGTCCCAGTACCTCTTGATAACGGGCTTGGCGTCTCCTACGCGCGCCACGAGGTACTCGCCGGGCAGAAGTGCGCATATGTCGCGAAGCAAGGTGCGTCGGCCGAGCGTGGTCCTGATAGTGGTCAGGTAGTGAGACACGGCGTCAAGATCGATTTCGGATCCCACCTGCGGGAAGCTTCGAAGTGCGGAGCAGGTGGACGCGAAGAGCAGAAAGCCAGGTCCGAGGTGGTAGAAAAGCGGCTTGATTCCGAGCCTGTCACGGGCGAGCAGGATCCGGGCGTTCACGGGGTCGTGGATAGCGAACGCGTACATACCGGATATCCTGTCAAGACAGCCTGTGCCCCATTCGAGGTAGGCACGAAGGAGCACTTCCGTGTCCGATTTGCCGGCAAACGCATGGCCCCGCCCGGCCAGCGCGACCCGCAGCTCCCGGAAGTTGAATATCTCGCCGTTGTAGACCAGCGCGGTACCGGTCGCATCGTCCACCAACGGCTGGTGTCCACCTTCGAGATCGATAATGGACAGCCGTGTATGTCCGAACGCAACGCCGGGGGCGTGGAAGAGACCCGAATCATCGGGGCCGCGCGCCGCCATGGAGGCCGTTGCGGCCCGAATCGCCGTCAGCGTTCTCACGTCAGGTAACGCCAAAGGCTTGCTTCGCGTGTCGAAAAATCCTACAATCCCGCACATATTTTGCTTTGAGAACCGTGTTTTGTCGGGAGAAACGGCGTTGTTGCCATGGCACTGGTGTTAGCAGGTCGGAAACCACGGCGTCTTGTCCCGGAATCCCGTGATTCGCAGGAACTACTCGCGGCAGTATTTGCCTGGAGGCAGTCTGCAATGGAGCACAGAGCAACCCTTGGGCTTCGCATAGCGGCTTTTGTCGCACTTATCCTGACCGGTGTCGTTTACTACTTGGTGGATGGCTGGTCGACGGCCCTGGGCTTCTTCGGCTGCTGTATACCGCTCTGGTTTGGGTTCAGTTTGTTCGTGGACTGCCTGGTTCCTGTCGATCCGCACTCGAACCATTTCCGTGAAGCGACGTTTGCGATGGTCGACACCTACCTTATCGTCTCACTGTTCCAGAACATGGCGCCCAACGCGGCGGCGGGTTCTGTTCCACAAGTCGCGTTTGTGGGCCTCTATGTGTTCTTCGCCGCAGGGGTTTCGGGGCCGCTCACGGGCGCGGCTGCGGGTCTGGCCGGTGTAGTGGGCTGCATCCCGGCCGGCTCTTCGGCGCGGCAGATCATCCTCCTGTCTGCCACTTCTTTGGCGGCGGCGGCGTCGGGCCTGGCGTGGCGCTTCTGTTTCCCCCTGATCTGGCGCGCGGCGGAGGGAGTGGCCACAGAGGCCCGCCGGTCAATCACGCCCGACGACACGGCAACCGCGGATGAGTTACGGGAGAGGCTGGCGGGGATGAAGGAGCTGCTCGACACCGTCAGCGCGGAGCGCGACGAAGCCCAGGAGCTTGCCGCGGAGTTGGAGGACAAGCTGTCGACGGCGGGTAGATCCAATGCCGCCCCGGTGGCGGGGCCGCCGGATGGGCGTTCCGCCGACGAGGAGTGGAACGAGTTCGAGCAGAAGCTGGGTCCGCTGGACGACAGCGGCGCCAGGAAAGTTCTCCAGGCCAAGGCTCGTCAGTTGATGGATGGACGGCGAGAAGCACGCATGAAAGCCAGAGCTTTGGAGGACCAACTGGGGAACCTGACGCGTGAGTTCGAGGCCGTCTCGAACGAGTTGGAGGCAGCCCACCTGAGGAGCCGGGGCGGTCCAGGCGCTGAACCACCCGGCCCGGAGCCGAGTGAAGAGGATCGTCAAGTCGCGGCTGCCTTCGAAGCGGTGGCGGTCCCGGCCGGGGTGGCTGAGGATGATGACGATTCGGGAGAGGCGACCAGGAGCGACGGCTCTGAGGATGGGGGAGCGGGCTGAATGGAGATGAATTCCGAGGATCTGGCGCGAATGAACAAAGTGCTCCGGCACCGGCTTAGAAACACGGCTTCGGGCATAAAGAGCGCCGCAACGCTGCTTTCGAAGGAGCTGGAGGATACCGCGCCGCCGAGCGTGCTGGAGTATTTCCCCCTGATCACGAAGGAATGTGATGATCTGGCAGAGCTTACAAGGCGCCTGAGTCTGCTTTTTGACAGACCTCCAGACGGCGGCCCCCGACGCGTCGAGGCGCTGGCGCAGATCCTGGCCGATCGGATCGGCCGGAAGTATCCCAGATCGGAAGTCGTGATCGACTGTGATGCGGCGGCGGGAGCAAGAACCGTAGCGGCCGCGGATTCTGTGCTGGCCGCGCTGCTGGAAATCGTCGAGAATGCTGTCGAGGCCGGCGGCAATGCACCGGTGGAGTGCGAGTGGCGTTCGGGTGGTGATCTTGTGACTTTCCGGACTCGAAGCCACGGTGAACCGCCCGAGGATTGCGAGCGGATCTTCCTGCCTTTCTACACCAGTCGAAGCAGGCACGCCGGCATGGGATTGGCCATCGCCAGAAGGCTTCTGGCGCCCCTGGGTGGAACGGTTACGGCTGACCTCGGGGATGATGCCGCTCTGGTTGTGGATGTCGTCATGCCCGATTGGGACCGGCGGAAGGCAATCTGACTGGTTGATGAAAGGACACGCTGATGACCGAATTGGACATACTACTGGTCGAGGACGACGATCTACTGAGAAAGACGATGTTTGACAAGCTGTCGGATTGGGGGCACACGGTGCAGGCCTGTACATGTCTCTGCGAGGCCCGCGATGTTCTGAACAAAATGTCCTTTGACCTGGCCTTTCTGGACATGCGTTTGCCCGACGGGAATGGCCTCGATTTCCTTGCGGAGCAAAGGACGGACGGCGTCGAAATGAGCGTTGCGATCATGACGGCCTTCGCGGATGTGGAGACAGCCGTAAGCGCGATTAAGTCGGGCGCCTACGACTACCTCCCCAAGCCGTTCGAAGACGAACAGGTAAGGAAGATCGTGAGAAATGTCTGCGGAAAGGTTGAACTCACCAGCAAGGTGAGCTCGTTGACGCAATTGGCCATGGGGGGATACGATGATGTCTGGCAGTTCGACAATATGATAGGAACCGAGGAAATGATGAAGGTGTTCGAGAAAGCCCAGCGGATCGCAGGCTACTCGGACACGACGGTGCTGATTCTCGGTGAGACCGGTACGGGTAAGGGAATGCTGGCAAAGGCCATCCACCGCCGCAGTCGCAGGGCCGATTGCCCTTTCGTGGAGATCAACTGCTCGGCGATTCCCGCGCAGCTCATCGAAAGCGAGATATTCGGCTACGAGAAAGGGGCATTCACGGATGCAAAGGCAAGGAAGGCCGGTTTGCTCGAGATCGCCGACGGCGGCACCGTCTTCCTTGACGAGATCGGGGACATGGAGCTCAATCTGCAGAGCAAGCTGCTCAAAGTTCTGGAGGACAAGGAATTCAGGCGGCTCGGCAGCGCCAGGTTAACGAGCGTCAATGTTCGCATCATTGCCGCGACGAGCCGTGATCTGAAGAAGATGACATCCGAAGGCACTTTCCGTCAGGACCTCTACTACCGTCTTTCGGTGGTCCCGATAACAATGCCGCCGCTGCGGGAGCACGCGAAGAGCATTCGCCCTCTGGCAACTCACTACCTTGATTTGTTCTGTCGGGAAATGGCTTGCACGTACGAGGGGTTCACGGACGAGGCCATGGAGGCGATGGACTCCTACAGCTGGCCCGGGAACGTGAGGGAACTGCGGAACGCCGTCGAACGGAGCGTAATACTGGGCGGCGAGAACGGCCGAGTAGACCTCGATGTACTGGGCCTGAGCGACGCCTCACACCAATCCGACGGCGGGGAGGAGGGCGGTGCCGACGGGATAAGGCCCATGAGTCTGGCGGAATGCGAGCAGCGCCTGATAAGATCCGTGCTCAGCTCTGTAAACGGGAACAAGAACAAGGCGGCCGAGATGCTCAAGATCCACCGCACCACGCTCTACAAGAAGATCGAGGAGTACGGCCTCAAGTAACGATAGGACGTTCCTCTGCTCGAGCAGGTTGTCCCGACCTGCGCTACCGGCCTGTTGCGACGGGAAACGCCGCAATTCCGGGCTTTTCGCGGCACTTCGCTCCCACGGCATAGCCGCTGCTAACATGTCTGTACGTGCATACGTTCAGAGCATATTGCGGGATCTGCGTGATGTGTTTCGCCCTTTTCCCGGGGGCGAACGCCCTCAGCGTCGAGAAGGCTGACAGACCGTCGGAGTCGGCGACAGACGCACCGGATGGCCGGAAGAAGGACGCCGAGGACTTGGTGGCTGACTACGAGCAGCTGCGCAAGCAGGTCGAGGATCTCACCGGCGCCCTTGCCGCGGCGAGCATCACGATCGACGAGATGACATCCACAAACCGCCTGAGCAGGCTGGTGGATATGGAGCGCAAGGCCTTCGAATACGACGCGCTCAGCGTCAAACTCCGACTCAAGGATCAGGAGATCGCTCGGCTGACGCGCGAGCTCAAGGTTGCCCGGGAAGCCATTGCTGAACAGGCAGCCCGAATCTCGCTTCTCTCGATCAGGACCAACGAGATGTCCAGGTATGTCAGCAAGCTGGAGGGAGAGCAGGCCCCGCTTAAGGAGGCGCTCAGGCTTATTCGGTTGGGCAGGTACGAGTACTACGAGATCAAGAAAGGCGACACGTGTGAGTCCATTGCCGCACAGGCCGCTGTATACGGCGACGCAAAGAAGCACGTGTTGATAAGACAGGCAAACAGGGCCTCCGTTGAGGATCTGGACAGTCTCGTCCCCGGAGAGATGTTGGTAATCCCCCGATTTTCGGTCAGTGGCAGGTACGAACTGTAGCGACGGTTCTCCGCGGGTGGAGGCGTCGTGCGCTGGGTGTGCGATGAGTGTTGACAGTACAGTTAGTGATGGAGGAAACGTCGATGTTCTCCTTGTCGAGGATGATCCGCTGGCCCGTCTGACCGGTCGGCGGAGTCTCGAGACGCTTGGGCATCATGTCATGGACGTGGGGACGTGCGCCGACGCAGAACGGGCATGGCGGGCCAGCGAGTTCAACATCGTTGTCTCCGACTACCGGTTGCCTGACGGCCTGTGTGTCTCGATGGTTGACAGGATGCGGCAATCGGGATATCGGCAGCCGGTCATCTGCATCACGGCCGAGAACGAGTGCCTGTCCGAAGCGGAGTGTCATAGCCTGGGGATTTCGGAAGTCGTAGCGAAACCGGTTGATATGGAAACGCTTCGGTCCGCGGTGGCGAAGGCACTGCGCATTGCGTCCGGCGGTAGCGTGCCCGTCGCCTCTGCAAGCGACTCGCCGGAGCGCGTAGGCCGCTTCCTGCTCGTGAGCTGTCCTGAGACGGTTGACGCCGACGCGATGGGGCGGATCGAGGAGCTATGTCGGGACGAAGCATGGCTGGCGCTGGACATGAGCGGCACGGACACGCTGGAGAACAATGCGCTTCCGGTCCTCGCGGAGGCGTGCGCGAACCGCAGACGCGAAGACGGCCGGCTATGCCTGCTCGGTATCCACGGCGGGCCTCTGAAGGCTTTCGAGGCCGGACTAGCCGGCACCGGGATCGATGTTGTGCCGGGCAGAAGGGCTCTGGCGGCCATGGGGCGCAGGCTGTCGTCCCAGTGTGAGCGGGCCGAAGTTCTCAACAGCGTTGTAGTGAAGGGGAAGTGATGAAGGACTCCGCAGGCAACTCAGCCGGCCTACGTGCGGCCAGGTTCGCGCTGTCGTCCATTCTGGCAGCGCTGGTCGCTGCGACGAGCATCGCGGTGACCTGGTTGGGCGGGGCGTGGCTGCGGCGGTCCGTCAGGGAGATGGAACGCCGACGTGGAGACACCTCCAGGAGGTGCGTGGCCCGGGGCATAGTGCTGGACCGAGCCTCCATGCGTGGCAACGCATTCAAGTACTTTCAGCTCGCACTGGAGACGGCCGAGACCCGGAAGGACAAGATCCGGGCCGGTCTTGCGATCGCCGAATTCCTGAGGGACAGGGCCAGAAGGCGGCCCCACCCCTATGGCATGATGGCAACGCAGTATCTGGAGGCCGTGCTCGACCTGAAGCCCGAACGCCACGAAAGATTTCGATGCCACCGCGTGTTGATGGACGTGGCAACATATACGGGTGAGATGGACCGGGCAGTAGCCGCCTGTCGCGAAGCTCTGCTGTGCGTGCCCAACGACGACGCGGCCGCCGAGCTGCACCTGAAAGAGATGGATCTGTTCCTCGATCACGGAACCTGGCGGGACATGAGGGCCGCACTGGAACGTTCCGTTCCTCTGGAGTCGGAGCCGAAGCGCGGATACAGGTTCGCCTGGCGGAGAGCCCTGGCAGGCGAAAGGATTCTAAGAGACAGTGAATGGTTTGACGAATGGTCGGCGGGGCTGGCAGTCGAAAAACTGAAGGCGGCTCGATCCGCACTGGTCTCTACAACCGTTGAGCAGTTTGCCGGTTTGGAGAAGTGTGGTGTCGAGCGCGTGGTAAACGACAGCATGTTCCGGGCCGCGCGACTGCTGTATCACGACGGACGTTACGCGGAAGCAGAGAAGTCTCTCCATGCGTTTCTGCGAAGAGAAGCGGGAATACATCAGGGGGAGGCTGTTCTCATCATGACCGGCCTGGCGCGCATCCGGGACAATCCCGAGAGGGCCAGTGACATGATGTCTGTCTTTTTGAAACGTTTCCTCTGGAACGCCTCGGCGGGCCATGAATTCCGCCAGGTCGTTCTGGCCGTGATCAAGGGCGGCCATCCCCGGGAAGCGCTTGCCCTCATCGACGAGTACCTGAAGCTGCCCATCCGAGACGCGGAACGCCCTAACCTACTGTACGAGGCGGGGATGACTGCCGTCGGGCTTGAGGATTACGTGAGGGCCGATCGGTATTTCAGGGAGATACTCAGGCTGAATCCGGGGAACGGGATGGTCGTGAAGGCTATGTTGGCATGCGCGGACGTTCGCGTGCGACAGAACGACTTTGACGGCGCATACGAATGGTTGGTCACCTACCTGAGGGGCTTTCCTTACGAGGCGAGCTATGGGGACGCCCTTTTCCGCCTGTTCGATGTTCAGATGCGGCGGGACGTCGGGTCCGCAGAGATCATAAGTCTGGCCATAAGCGCGGCCAATGAGACTCCCGGCGATGAACGTGCGGCGAAGGCGCTTATGGCTGTGGCCGAGGAACTGGAAGCCGTAGGCCTGCCTGCGCTGGCGCAGGAGCAGTACAATAAGGTGGCGCTTCTTCAGTATGTCGGCACCGACAGGCAGACCGCTCTCAGGCAGGCGGGCAGCGGAGCCACGCTGGCCAGGGCCCTGCTCGGACATGCGCGCTGTCTGTACACGCTTGGCAGAACCGTGAATGCCGACAGGCTTCTTCGGGAGCTCTGCAACAGCCTTGAGCCGGGTCCTCTCCGTTCGGAGGCCGCGCTGCTGTGGGCAGGGGTTGCCGTGTCGAATGAGCAGGACATGGAAGCCCGCCGCCGCCTCAGGCTCATCGATGCCGGGAACGCTTCTCCGGAGGTCCTGGCGGGGGCGGCGTTCAGGAGGCTACTGCTCGACGCGGATGTCAATACCAAGGTCACCGATTCGATAGCCGGCCTGGCAAAGCTTGCCGAGCGGATGTCGCCCGATAAGCGGCTGGACATGCTCACGGAGGCGTATGCGACGTTGTTCCGACGTCTGGCTCGCCGGCAGTCTGCTGCGGAGATGCGCGCTCTCTTCGAGGTGGCGGCGACCGGCGTAGAGGCGAACGGACTGCCACTGCAGGAATTCAGCCTGCAGCTCGGTAAAGCCGTGCTGGCAAAGGAAGGCCTGAAGTCGTTCGTCGAGTGTATTGAGGCGAACAACGAGCTGATTGAGAAGGCGGGACAGAATATTCCGGACGACGTTGAGATGCTCCTTGGTGCCGCGAAGAGCATACACGAGCAGCGGGTGGCGATGGACAGGCATCTTTGAGGGGGGACGAGATGAGCGATGATGAAATGATTGCCACGATGGTCAAGGGACGGGAGCTCTGCAGGCAGCTGGTGCGCACCTACGAGTCCGCGTATGCAGAGGCGGAAGCGGCAGATATGAACGAGCCCGAGAGACTCGAGGGGTTAACACGTGCCGACCGAACTGCGACACGAATGCTCGCATGCCTGAGGCAGCTTCCCGGACGTCCCACGGAGCTGCTCGCGGATGATTCCCGCCGCCGGTACGTGTCCAGGCTGATGGCCGAGATCACCGTGCTCCTCGACCGAGTGATGATTCTTGAACGCGAAGTTCGGAACGCCGCTTTTGGCAGATCAGCGGGGACGAGTATTGCTCCGAGCCCAAGGGCGCTGCGCGCCTACGGCGCTTAGATGAGGCGGACGATGGAGATAAGCGCACAGGAGAATGTGTCGGATGCGATCCTGCGGGTGAGGGACGCCTTCGAGCAGTTTGAGTGTCAGAGCGCCGTGCTGACTTCGTCATACGAGGCCCTGAGCCAGCAACTCGCCAGGTCCGACAGGCAGCTCAAGCTGAAGAACAGGGCGCTGTCCGAGAAGGTCGACGAGCTCCAGCGGATGTCAAGCCGTCTGCACTGCATCCTGGAGAGTCTTACCGACGGTGTGCTCGTTGTCGACAACAAGCTCGTCGTGGAGCGCTCCAACCCCGCTGTCCAGTCGCTCGTTGAGCTGAAGAGGGAGGAGATCGAAGGGAAGCTCTATGAGGATATAATGAACGGGCTCGGGAATGTCGAGCGGCTTCGTACGGCGATCGCGGAGGGGCGCTCGTTTCCGGACGAGGAGCGTTGCTCCGCGTCCGGTCAGCGCGGGCACGTTGCCGTTGTGGCGAGCGTGGCGCCGATCCTGGGCGCGGACGGCGTTGTTGTGGGGGCCGTGGAGGTCCTGAAAGACGTGACCGAGATGCACCAGCTGCAGGAGCGGGTGCATAGCCAGAAACGCATGGCTGCGCTCGGCGAGATGGCTGCAAGCGTGGCTCACGAGATCCGCAATCCGCTGGGTACCATTCAGGGATTCGCACGACTACTCAAACGCGATCTTGCAGAACACCCCGAGCACTCCAGGCTGGCGTCGCGGATAGTCGAAGGCACGCAGAACCTGAACTACGTAATCTGCAATCTTCTCACGTATGCCCGGCCGATGGCATTGACCATAGAGGACTTCTCCGCGCAACAGCTCTTCGAAGGGACTATCGAGCTTGTGATGGATCGTGCGACACGAGCAGGGGTGGAGGTTGTAACGGCCGATCCGCGCGTGACTTCCGCCGACCGCCCGCACATGCAGGTCGGATACGCCGCGCTGCGGGCCTCCGGTGACGTCCGACAGCTCCGCCAGGTGCTGGTCAACCTGGCCCTGAACGCGGTCGACGCATGCGCGCCCGGGGGGCGCGTCACGTTGTCGGCGGCCCAGTGCGGCAGGTCTGTGGTGTTCTCGGTCACCGACACCGGTTGCGGAATTCCAGAGGCGGATGTCCAAAGGATCTTTGATCCCTTCTTCACGCGGAAGAGAGGCGGCACCGGGCTCGGCCTGTCGCTTTGTCACAAGATCGTTTCCGCCCACGGCGGCGAGATAAGCGTCGCCGGCGAGGCGGGAAAGGGGGCCAGATTTGATGTCGTTCTGCCGCGCGAAATCGGCGGACGACGGTTGGGAAGCCGGCAGCCGAGAGACAGGAGGGAACAATGATAACGAGTATTGAGAACGCTCTGGTTGTCGACGACGACATCCTGATGCGGGAGTTCATAATCGAAACGCTGCGGCGCAGCGGGATCAACATCACGCAGGCCGGTAACGGCCTGGAGGCAAGACATCTGCTTGAAGAGAACGACTTCGACATGGCCTTCATAGACCTGAAGATGCCCGGCATGGACGGGATGGAAGTGCTCAAGTCGATGAAGAAGGACGGTATCCCGACGCTGGCGGTGATGATAACCGCTTTCGGCACTGTAGAGCAGGCTGTTGAAGCCATGCGGACCGGTGCATACGACTTTCTGATGAAGCCTTTTTCGCCGGAGCAGGTGGAACTGATCCTGAAGCGTGCAGGCGAATGGGTCGGGCTGCAGGCCGAGAACAGCTATCTCCGGGAGGAGCTCGGGTGGCAGCTTCCCAGCGGCAACCAGATGCTCGGCAAATCCGACGAGATGCAGAAGCTCATGAAAGCCATAGAACAGATGGCGGTGGCGCCGTCAACCGTCCTTGTGTCCGGCGAGAGCGGCACGGGCAAGGAGCTGGTGGCCCTCGCCCTGCACTCCTTGAGCGACCGCCGGAACCGGCCGTTCATCAGGATGAACTGCGCGGCCGTTCCGGAGACCCTGATGGACAGTGAGCTGTTTGGACATGAGAAGGGGGCCTTTACGGGGGCACTGGCAAAGCGGCTGGGCAGATTTGAGCTGGCCGATGGAGGAACGCTTCTTCTGGACGAGATCAGCGAGATGAAGCTTGGGCTGCAGGCGAAACTGTTGCGGGTGCTGCAGGACCAGGAGTTCGAACGGGTAGGGGGCACTCGCAGTATCCGCACGAACTGCCGCGTTGTCGCGACCACGAACCGTGATCTGAAGGAATACGTCGACAGAGGCGAGTTCAGGCAGGACCTGTACTTCCGTTTGAACGTTCTGCCGATCCACGTCCCTCCATTGCGGGAGAGGCCGGGAGACATACCGATCCTTGCCAACGCTTTCCTGGACCGGAATGCCGGCATGATCAGGAGCGGGGGACCGCTCCGCTTCACTTCAGGGGCCATGGAGCTGATGAGCTCGTATTCGTGGCCCGGCAACGTTCGTGAGCTCAAGAACCTCGTCGAGCGCCTGTGTGTGATGGCCGTTGACGACGAACTTGGGGCCGACGTGTTGCCTCCGGAAATCAAGGGGGCGACTGCGTGCGCGGGAGTTGAGTCGGATCCATCGGTTTCGAACATCGTTCGGCTCGCCGATCTGGAGAGGAGCGCGATAGTACGCGCGCTGTCCGTCACGGGCGGCAGCCGACAGGAGACCGCGGGCATGCTGGGCATCAGCGTCAGGACTCTGCGCAACAAGATCAACCGGTACCGCAAGGAGGGCGCCCTGCCGGCCGCCTGAGTCCTCGTGGCATGTCGTCTGCTTGGTCTGGAGGTTGAAATGGATGAGATGAGACAAGTTCTGCACAAAATGATGGATGCCTGCGCGCTGAGGCACAGCGTCATAGCCCACAACTTGGCCAATGCCGAGACACAGGGATACAGGCGGCAAGACGTGGTGTTCAGGGATGCGCTTGCGGCCGCTATCGAGTCAGGCGACCGCGGGGCCATTGCCGACGTGCAGCCCAGGATAGAGACAGATTTCGATTCTCCCGTCGACGCTGACGGGAACAACGTTTCAGCGCAGAGGGAACTGGGGCGCATGGCCCAGAACAACCTGCTCTACGAACTCAGTGCGCGCGTTTTGTCGGGCAAATTCGCGACTTTGAGAAAAGCCATTAAGGGTCGCTAGGCGGGCCGGGGCATGGAAAGGCGGATGGATGTCTGAGGAAGGGTCATTGGTGCCGGGGATTCAGATCAGTGCCAGTGGTCTCGATGCGCAGAGCAGGCGCATGGAGGTGATTGCCAACAACGTGGCGAATGCGCACACGACATCGGGGACGGATGGCAAAGTTTTCCGGAGAAAGCAGGTCTTATTTGCCGCTAAGCTGGCCGACGCTCTCAAGAAGACAGGGCGCAAAGGCGCGGGGATGGGCGGTGTAGAGATCAGTCGGATAGAGGAGGATCCACGCCCGCCGAAGCGAGTGCACAGGCCCGGTCATCCTGACGCGGACAAAGACGGTTTTGTCAACATGCCCAACGTCAATGCCGCGGAGGAAATGGTTGACATGATGAGCGCCACGCGCGCGTACGAAGCGAACCTGGCAGCCATTCGGGCGGCGAGGCTCATGGCGAAGAAAGCGCTGGAGATAGGCAAGTGAATTTCCCTGAAAGCGGTTTCACGATAGAGGGTCCGGGAGGCAGTGTGGCGCCCCAGCCGCAGCGGAGCGCGGGTGCCAACGACACGCCTGATGTGTCGTTTGAGGATCTCCTGAAAGGACTAGTAAGCCAGGTCGATTCGCTCCAGAAGGACGCAGATGCTTCCATCAAGGGGCTGGCGACCGGCGAGACGACGGATGTTCACGACGTAACGATCAAGATGGCGGAGGCGGGCGTGGCTTTCGACCTGATGATGGAAATTCGCAACAAGCTCGTAGACGCCTACCAGCAGATCATCAAGATGCAGTAAGGGAGAAAGGTCCCTACCCATGGCAAACGCTTTCGGTCTTCTCGGTCAGCAGTTGAGGGAGATCTGGCGCCATTTCGGCATAAACCAGAAGGTCAGCACCGTGCTGGCGCTGCTCGTCACCGTGGCGGCAGTTGTCGGTGTCCTGGTGTGGAGCGCCAGGCCGAGCTTCCGCCTGCTGTACTCCGGGATGTCGCTGGAAGATGCCGCCAGGGCGCGCGAGAAGATCGAGGACGAACGCATCCCCGTGCAGCTCAAGGACTCCGGCAGGGCCATCTACGTGCCCGCGGCCGATGTTTATCGCGCCCGGCTGCTTCTGGCGGCCGAAGGACTGCCGAAAGACGGCTCGACCGGGTTCGAGCTCTTCGAGGAGCCGAAATTCGGGTTGACGGACTTCGCGCAGAAGGTCAACTACCAACGCGCTCTGCAGGGCGAGCTTGCCCGGACCATCTCGGCCATGGACGGGATCAATTCCGCCCGTGTCATGCTCGTATTGCCGAAGGACAAGCTCTTCGCATCAGAGACAGAGAAGAAGGCTAAGGCCTCGATAATGGTCAACGTCGCTTCCGGCGATACGCTGAGCGGATTGCAGGTTAAGAGCATAAAGCAGCTTGTCGGGAGTGCGGTGCCGGGACTCAGTCCGTCCGCGATCATGGTGACGGACCAGAACGGGAGGCTTCTTTCCCAGGGCGCCGATCCCTCGGCGGACCAGATTGCGGCTGCCGGCGAGCAACTCGAAACCCAGCGCAAGATGGAGATGTTCCTCGCACGCAAGGCGCAGGGAATGCTGGACGCATCGCTGGGTACAGGGCGGTCGGTCGTTCAGGTGAGCGCTGTGCTCGACTTCAGCAAGATAGAGCGCCGGAAGGAGACGCTGGACGCCGCGGGGCGTGTCGTAGTGAGCGAGACCATCTCGACGGAAAGCACCACAACGCCCGGCGCGCGCGCGGCCGGAGGGGCGAACGCAACGGTGGCGGTCGGAAACCCCGGAGAGATGGTCGTTGAACAGGCCAACAGCGTCAGCAAGAAGGAAGACATCGACACACAGTACAGAATTCCTTCCGGCATGGAGCATATTGTCGAGAACGGTGTTCGCATCAAGAGCATCTCCGTTTCGGTGTGCGTTGCCCGAGGGGACGCGGCCAGGACTCCGGAAGAATTGAAAAACGTTGAGGCCATGGTCAAGACCGCTGTTGGTTTGTCCGAGTCTGCTGATCGCAAGGACTCAATACACGTAACCGAAATGACTTTTCCGGAGCCGACGGTTACGGCGGCGGCGCCCTGGTGGCAGGCGGTACCGTTCTCTCTGCAGTCCGTCATGAACGGGTTGCTGGGGATGGTGGTCCTGGTAGTCGTATTTGTGATGAGTCGCCGGATAATCTCTCGGATGTCGATTGAGAGCGAGAGCGCCGGCGTGCCGGTCGCCGCGTTGTCGGCCGGTGGAGGCATGAGGGAGCTCGGCCAAGGCTCCACGGAGCCGACGGAAGGAATGTCCGATGTCGAACAGGCAGCGTACCTGGCCGAACAGAACCCCGGAGCGATTGCGGCCTGGATTACCAGCGTCAGCAAGGGCGCCAGGTAAAGGGCGGTCGGTGCGGCACAACAGCGCCGTCGTGGGAGGCTAGAGAAGCATGGCAGCGGCATCCGAACTGACAGACAAACAGAAGATAGCGGTGCTACTTGCGAGCCTGGACGAAAAGACGGCAGCTTCCATTCTGCAGCAGCTCGAACCTCATACCATGGCGGAAGTAGCGAATTCAATCAGAGCGCTGGGAGTCATTCCCGGCGAGGTCCGCAACGAGTGCATAGCCCATTGCATGCGCAGCATTCTGGAGATGGGAAACGCGGTCCGCGGGGACGAGACGACGGTGAACAACCTTCTGAAGGCCGCGATCGGGGAGAAACGGGCCTCAGCTCTGCTCCAGGATCCGGAGGCGATGACGCATGACGCGTTCTCATTCCTGGCCGATGCGCCCGGGGACCAGGTTGCCGGGATTCTATCCCGTGAACGTCCGGCGGTGATTGCCATAGTGCTCAAGTTCCTGTCAGCGGAAAAGGCGGCCGAGATTCTTACCGCTTTGCCGCCCGAAACGCGGAAACAGGCCGTTGTCTTCATGTGCACGGCGAAGCCCCCCGCACCCGAGGTCATTGCAGGCCTGGAGGAATTCATGAAGTCGAAACTCGGGCGCGCCGGCGGCCGCGCCCAGAAGATCGAGGAAGGCAGCGTTGTGGATGTTGTTGCGGGCATTCTGCAGAACGTAGACAGCACGCTGGAAGAGGAGCTCCTCACCGCGATCGAAGACAAGGCGGAGACCACCGCCGGCGAGATCAGGGACAAGCTCTTCACGTTTGAGGATATTGTGAACATAAGTGATGTAGGGATGCGCCGGATACTGCAGGAGATAGACATGGCCCTGCTGTCTGTTGCCCTGCGAAACGCTTCGATAGACCTCAGGGAGAAATTCTTCAAAAACATGTCTAAACGTGCGGGTGAAGGAATCAAGGAAGAGATGGAATTCTCTCAGAAAATGAAGCTGTCGGAGATCGAGGAAAGGCAGAAGGAAATCGTTAATATCGTCAGGGGACTCGAGGCCGAAGGTCAGATATCCATCGGCAGCGGCGGCGAGGATGAGTACGTCTAACGAAGCAGAACCCGGAGATGAGTCCGTGACCGTGCCACGCAACATTCAGATTAGCCGCGGCCCCCACAGGTTGGTGTCCGTTGACTCCGGCCGGGCCACGGTCATACACCACGAGCAGGAGTCCGAGGCAACACGCATGGCTCGGATGCGTTCCGAACTCGAAGCAGCCGCGACCGCGAGGACGAGGGAGAGCGTGGCGGCGGAAAGGGCAAGATGGCAGGGTCTGTGGCGCAACGTGGAGGATGCGCTGACCGCATTTGTCCGTGACGTGGAGAGCAAGGTCAGCAGTCAGCTGATCGAACTCTCTTTGAAGGTGGCCGAGACCATCATTCGTCGCCAGTTACCGGACCGCGATATGCTGCGGGACGTTATCCGCGAGGTGCTGGATCCGCTGAGTGACGTCCAGGGCGTAAGAGTGCACCTGAGCCCCGCGGACGCCGAGGCCCTGTTGGAGGCGAGGGGAGGGGGCGGGCCGCAAAGCATCGCGGACCATGTTGATGTTGTGGCGGACTCGTCGTTGCGGGATGGCGACATCCTTATCGAAAGCCGGAACGGCTACTTTGACGCCAGGATAGAGGAAAGACTGGGACTACTGGGAGAGCGCCTGATTGATCGCTACAGAAACTCGCAGGATCGAAGCGAACCTTGACGTCTTATCGTTGGCCGGCGGGCTGACCGCCGAATGTACGGCGAGGGCGGAGGGACGCGTGTCTCAGGTTGTCGGCCTGACAGTGGAGTCGGTCGGACCCCGCATATCGGTCGGCGACCTGGTATGGATAGAGGCACGCAATGGTGAAGAGATGAAGAGAATACCGGCCGAAGTGGTAGGGTTTCGCGACCGCTCGGTCATCCTGATGCCCGTGGAACGTCTCGGGGGCGTACGGCCCGGCGCGCGTGTGATACCGGGTGGCCAGTTGACAGTCCACGCGGGATACGGCCTTCTGGGCCGCGTGCTGGATGGGTTGGGACGTCCGATAGACGATGGTCCGGACCCGGTTGATACCGTTCCGGTGAACATAGACAATGCCCCGCCCGAGCCGCTGGACCGTGAACCGATCACGGATGTGTTCTCGACCGGCGTGCGCGCGATAGACGGCCTTGTGACATGCGCGAAGGGCCAGCGGCTCGGCATATTCTCCGGAAGCGGCGTCGGGAAAAGCGTGTTGCTGGGCAGCTTGGCCAGGAACTCGTGCGCGACGGTGAACGTGATCGCGCTGATAGGTGAACGGGGACGCGAAGTTCGGGACTTCGTCGAACGCTCCCTGGGTGATGGCCTGAAGAAGTCCGTCGTGGTGGCGGCCACATCGGACCAGTCGCCCCTGCTCAGGATCAAGGGAGCGGCCACCGCCATGGCGATTGCGGAGTACTTCCGGGACCGCGGAGAACACGTGCTGCTTCTGATGGATTCCATCACCCGCTACGCCATGGCGCAACGGGAGATTGGGCTTGCAGTCGGCGAACCACCCACTACGAAGGGATATCCGCCAAGTGTGTTCGGGCTGTTGTCTCACCTGCTGGAGAGATCCGGTTCCCTGGCGAAGGGCAGCATCACGGCCTTCTATGCGGTTCTGGTGGAGGCGGATGATCTCAACGACCCCGTCGCGGACGGCGCGCGCGCGGTATTGGATGGGCACGTCGTGTTGTCCCGCGAGCTCGCCGAATCGAACCACTACCCAGCCATAGATGTCCTGATGAGCATAAGCCGGCTGATGAACGAAGTGATTTCTCCCGAGCACCGGGAGATTGCAGGCAAGTTGCGGTCGCTGTTGTCCACCTATAGGAAGGCGGAAGATCTCGTGAACGTTGGGGCATACGTGGCCGGTTCGAACCCGAAGATCGATGAAGCGCTGGCAAAGGTGGAGCGGATCAATGCGTTTCTGTGTCAGCAGTCGAACGTTGCCGTCAGGTGGCAGGACACGCTTGATTGCATGAGGGAGGCAGTTGCGTGAAGGCATTCAAGTTCTCTCTCCAGAAGCTGCTTGAGTCGAAAGAGGCCCTCGAGAGGCTTGGCGAGGCGCGTATCGGGGAGCAGGTCCGCGGTCTCGAGCGCCTCAAGAGAGACGTCGAAGAGCTGGAGCAACGCATGAGGAACGAGACCCGGCGGATGGAGTTGTCCCTGGTGGACGGCCATACGACGCGTCACGACCTGTCGGCGCACTTCAGATACCGCACGGCGCTGCGCCGCAGACGCAGCTGCGGGTTGGAGGGAATCAGGCAATGCGAGAAGGCGATTGACGAGATACGCGATGAGCTGTTGGGAGTGATAAGGGAAAGGAAGGCGCTGGAGCGGCTGAGGGACAATGAGCGGCGGCAATGGCGTCTGGACGAGAATCGCTCCGAGCGGAGCGAGATGGACGCGATAGCTGTGAACGGCTTCATAAGGCGAAGGAAGATCGCATGAGTCCGGACGAGTCGAAGGAGGAATCGAAATGAAGATGCTTTTCCTGTTCATGAGTGTGATATGCGCCATTGCACTCAGCGCGCTAAGCATCGTCTACGCAACGGGCAATCTCAGATTCGTCAGGGTTCCCGATTCTTCCGCAGAGGTTGAGGCAAGGCCTGCGAAGGAGAGGTTCAGCGTCTTCTCCGGCCAGAAGCAGGTGGTTGACCAACTCATCGACACACTGAATGGGGAGCGCGACCTGTACCGTCGGAAACACGGCGAGCTGGCGGCGAGGGAGCAGCAGATTGCCCGCCAGCAGGCGATCATGGCCGACCTGAGGGCCGAGCTCCAGAAGATCCAGTCGGAGTTGTCCGAGAGTGTGCTGGTTGTGGCCGACTCCGAAAAGGAGAACCTGAAACACCTCGCCGCGGTCTACAGCAAGATGGAACCCGGGAGCGCGGCGACACTTCTCCGAGAGATAGAACCCGAACGAGCCGCGACGATACTGAACATGGTTGGCGAACGACAGGCTGCCGCCATCCTTAACGCTGTTGTGGAGGACGGCGCGAAAGGAGCTGAAGTGGCCGCGACGTGGTCGGATTTCATTCGAAGGATAGGCAAAACAGAGAAAGAGGGATAGCCGATGATATGTGATTTCATCTGTCCTAAGGGGCGAGTCTCGGCAGACGAAGGAACGAGGCAACGCAGGATCGACGATGCCGACGGCGAAGGGAATTCGAGTTTCTTCGATTTGCTCGGCGAGAGCATCGATTCCGACAAACCCGCCGATAGCCGCCCGGTATACCTGGCTCTTCCCGCTGAGGACGGAGAGTACGACGATGCCGGGCAAGACGCTCTGCCGGCCGAGGAATCCGGACTCCTCCCCCAGGCGGGGGACACGGTAGTGAGTGTCGCTGTCGAAAGCGAATCGGTTGCAGTCGCCGTGGCTACGGCGGATGACGTTGCTCCGGGCGGCGCGGGCATGGAAGAGGGCGTGGATCCGGCGGCCGTGGCGAAGATGCCTCAGACAGACATGACGGCGGGCGCGGCTGAAGTCGGCCTCACCGGTGACAGGGGAGAAGGAACGGAGCAGCAGGGCGACGCAGCGCATGTCGGATCCCCGCAGCGCGGCGTTTTGGCCGCCGAAACACCCGCAGGTCCGGCCGCCGGCTGGGTTGACGACCATACTGACGGGCGCTCGGGCGATAAACCGTCCGACGATACTGTCGTTCAGGCCGAGATCACGAAGCCGGGCTCGGATGAAGCGTCTGACGCGGCGCACGGTGTGCCGACGCCGGTCATGGGCGGCCCTGGCGCACGCGGGCCCGCCGAAGCGGGGCATGGCGTCCGTTCACGTCAAACCACGGCAGAGGGTGGGCCGGGCCAGGGAACAGACCGGCTTTCGGCGCGCGGCGACGATGGCGAGCCGGGTGCGGAGGCATCGGGGCGCCGGCCCGCAACGGAACAGACACTGAACGCTCTGGTTGAACGGGCCGTGGACGAGACGGCAGCTCTCGCCCCGCCGCGCGAAGCGCGGACGAACGCCGGGGCGCCGGAAGCGGAGGCGGAGAAGCAGGACATTGATGCGGCCGTGACGGTGCAGGAGGTACGGTTCGCGACCGAAGGGCAGGCCAGGACCCCCATGGGTGACTCCGACGGCCAGAGGAATCGATCGTCTGATAGAGCGATCGGGATGACCGGCCGGGACGCGCACGCGTTGCACGCACGGGCGGCTGGAGAAGGCGACTCTCTCTCCTCGGTAGCGGGCAGGGCGAAGGCGCAGGAAGCCGCCTTCGAAAGCGTCCTGAGCCGCACTGAGCGATTCCAGGATTTCATCGACCGATTGGACGGGCACCTGCTTTCGCTCGTGTCGGGCAGGGAACGATCCATGACGATCGGGCTTATCCCTCCGAACCTGGGCAGGCTGACTCTCAACTGCCATGAGGTGGGAAGGGAACTGGTTATCGAGATCGTGGCCGAGAACCGAAGCGCACGCGCTCTGCTTGCGGAGCACGAGGGCTTCATAAGGGATGTAGTAGCCAACAACGGCTACAAGCTGTCGGGATTCGACGTTAGGGCCCAGGGCGACGGCGCAGGCGCCCGGCAATTCGGCGGCGCCGGGAACGGCGGCAGCAACTCCGGCGGCGACCGGCCGGCTGGTTCGGACCGTGACGTTGGGGAGGTCGTCGACCATGTCGTGGTGCGAGCCGGACCCGGCGGCGTCTGGGTAGTGGCATAGGTGTTTTCCCGGCGCTGACACCCGTGTCAGACCCGGGCAGAGGAGGAGGAAAACATGGAGATAGAAGGCACAACCGTCCCGAGCGGCACGCAAGCCGACGAGACAGCCCCCGGCGGGAACCTGGGGAAGGACGAGTTCCTCAGGTTGCTCATCACTCAGTTGAGCAACCAGGATCCGCTGGACCCAATGGATAGCCAGGCAACGATAGCGCAGTTGGCCCAGTTCAGCTCGCTGGAACAGATGAATAACCTCAACGTGCAATTCGAGGGGTTCAGAAAGGAGATGAACCTGACGGAATCGCTTCTCCTCGGCGGAGAGGAGGTGAAGATGGTCCTGGAAGATGACATGGAGGTACAGGGCAAAGTCGACAAGGTGTCCTGGGATACCAATGGGATGCTCATAACCATCAACGGCATTGAGTATCCCGTGAACGACGTTATCAGCATCAGGAAGGTGCAGACGCCCACCCCGTAGGAGAAGGTACAATGGCTCGGATCGGTTCCAGAGGAAAGTGTGTGGCCCGATCGCCGAGCCGTCGGGCGATAGGTTCGAACTAAAGGAGAAAACGCTATGTTACAGTCAATGTTCAGTGGTATTTCGGGTTTGCGCACGCACCAGCGACGCATGGACGTGATCGGCAACGACATCGCGAACGTGAACACACCGGGCTACAAGCAGAGCACGGTGAGTTTCAAGGAAGCCTACGTCACCACGCTGAAGGCGCCGGCTCCCGGGACCCCCGGTCAGCAGATCGGCCTGGGCACGCAGCTCGGCGGCATCGTGAAGAACTTCAACGGCGGGATACTGATGGAGACCGGGCAGGCACCCAACATGGGTATCTCGGGTGAAGGCTTCTTCGTAGTTGCCGACGCGGGAGGTCCGACTCCCAGCTTCTACTTCACGCGGGCGGGCGACTTCCTGATGGACGTGGATCCCGCGCTCCCGGTCCCGGGCGACAATACCTACCTCATCAACCCGGATGGCAAGAGGTTGCAGGGAGTGATGAAGGCAGCGGGGCCCTGGAATGCGGGAACCGATTCGGCGGACTGGACCGCGATAGCCGACGAAACGGCGCTGACGGACATAATCCTTCCGTCGGATACCACGTCTTTCACCATAGGTCTTGACGGCGTTGTCTATGTCTCGCAGTCCGGTGCGACGCCGGCGTCGTTCGCGCAGGTGGCTGTAGGCACCTTCGACAACAACACCGGTCTGGAAGCTGTCGGCAGCAACCTCTTCAACAAGACGCCTGCCGCGAGTCTGCGGCCTTTCTCTGATGCGGGTTCCGCCGGCGTGGGCCAGGTATTCCAGGGCTACATCGAGAGTTCGAATGTCGACCTGGCGCAGGAATTCACCGACATGATAATCACGCAGCGCGGGTTCCAGGCCAACTCGAGGTCGATAACCACGTCGGACGAAATGCTCATTGAGCTGTTATCGCTCAAGAGATAGCAGCCGGCTGTAAGCGGTTGGTGACGGATGATCGATTGGTCTCCGTGTATCCGCCCGTGCGGGAGCGCGGGGCCGGGCCGAACCCTTTCAGCGGCAACAGTGTAGGTATGGCATCATGATTGCTATCACTGATTTGCACGGAAAAGAACTCTACGTGAACGCGGAACTCATAGAAACGATCGAATCGACGCCTGATACGCAGATAGTCCTGACGAACGGGCACCGTGTCTATGTGGCGGAGAACCCGGATGAGATCGCCAGGCGTGTTGTGGCGTACCAACGGGAGTGCAGACAGCCCCCGAAGCTGCAGGGGGACTCGCGCTGACGGAAGCTGAGCGATGGATATCGGAACCATTATAGGGTTGTTGGGCGCGTTCGTACTCGTCATCGGATCCATAGTCATGGGGGGAGGCGCCGGATTCTTGAACCCGGCGGCCCTAATGGTGACAGTTGGGGGATCCTTCGCCGCGACTCTAATGAACTTCCCGCTACCCAAGATCGTGGGGGTCATGGGGGTTGTCCGAAAGGCTTTCTCGCACAAGGACAGCGACGACGTCGCACTATTCAAGCAGATAGCGGACTTCGCGGTTCGGGCCAGGCGGGATGGGATTCTTGCCCTCGAGGACGACATCGAGGGCATACAGGACGAATTCATGAAGAAGGGCTTCCAGATGGCGGTGGACGGCAACGCAGCGGATGTCATCAGGCATGTCCTGGAAACCGACATAGACTCGTTGTTCGACCGGCACGTGGTCGGCCACAGCATCTTCAAGGCCCTGGGGAACTATGCGCCCGCGTTCGGCATGATAGGAACGCTGATCGGGTTGGTGCAGATGCTCAGAAACCTCGAAGACCCCAGCACGATCGGTCTCGGGATGTCCGTCGCTCTGCTCACCACGCTGTACGGTGCACTGGTCGCCAACCTCGTCGCACTGCCCATAGCGGGTAAGCTGGAGCAGCGCACCAACGAGGAGGTCGGTCTCAGGCGAATGGTTCTGGAAGGAATCCTCGCAATTCAGGAAGGCAACAGCCCCAGGGTGGTCCAGGAGAAGCTGCGCAGTTTCATGGCTCCGAGAGTGAGGGAGCAGACGGAGGAAAATGCCTAGGAAAGGCTCAGAGGATGCGACTTGTCCCCTCTGGATGATGACGTTCGGGGACTGCATGTCTTTGCTGGTTACCTTCTTTGTGATGCTGATCGCCTTCTCGAACGTCGAGAAGGAGAAGCTAATGCCGATGATAGGGGCGATGAAGGGGGCTCTGGGGATGACACCCGCGCCGCTGGAGGGTGTTGAGAAGATGGAGGCGGTCAAGAACTATGAGCGAATCCGGGGTCTATCTATGAAGAGACGATGGCTGTCGCTCGAACAGCTGTCCGCCGTTATCCCGGACTCACAGATGGCGGTGAGAAGGTTCGGGAGGCCGAGGGTCGGCAACTCAACCATGTACGTTCTGGTTCGCATGCTGCAGTCGGGAATGGCGTTCATCGTTCACACAAAGGCATTGTTCGAGGAGGGCCGCGCCGAGGTGGTGCCGGGCAACGAAGAGCTGTTTGGGCAGATCGGCCATCTCGCAGTCGAGTTGGAGAACGAGATCCGTATCGTTGGAGTCGTTACGGAAGATACCACGGTCACGAGTTCCCGGTTCAAGACCCCGCTCGGACTTGGGATTGAGCGAGCCCTTGCGGTTAAGGAAGCACTGATCAGAGTCTCCAACTTTGCCGACGACCGCTTCAGCATCAGCTCTCGAATGGCCGAGGCGGACGATCATGGCGGCGACAAGGACATCCCGGTGGAACGCGTCGAGATCGTCATAATCGGTCGCCATGATCTGAAGGAGCTTTCGCCCGAGGAGATAGTCGTACGTGATCGCTGGGAGTGATCAAAGGAGACGAGCATGGCTCGAGAGAGACCAGAACCGAAACCCGAGGGCGCGCCGGCCTACATGGCGCAATTCACGGCCCTGATGACGATTCTGCTGGCGTTCTTCATCACTATGCTGACCCTGGGCCAGGCCAGGACGTCGCAGTACAAATCTTCCGGTTTCGGATACATCAAGAACGCATTCGGCACCGGTGGCGGTGTCGGGCTGCTCCCGTTCTGGCGCTCCATGATGAAGAAGTACCCCAAGATCAACAAAAACACGCAGGATAGCAAGGATGCCAGGTTTCTTGGCTACATGAAAGGCTCTTTTCAGTCGGACCGGTTTGACGCGGATGGCATCGGCGGGACCGAAGTGGAGAAGCGCGGGTACAGCATAAGGATCACAAGCGATGTGATGTTCGATCCGGGGAGGCTCGTGCTCACGTCCGATGCTCGCGCGTTCCTTGACCGGATGGCCGGCGTGTTCGCGAACCTTCCCAATCACGTGTTGACGGCGTGCTGCTATTCGTCGACCGGCGACAGCAAGAAAGACCACACGCTGGCGGCAGAACGGGCGGCCGTGATAGCCAGGTATCTGGAGGAACAGGGCCGCATACCGCGCCACAGAATCCGGTCGGTAGGCTACGCGCACGAGCGCTACATCGGTCCCCACAGAAACAAGAAAGCACAGCAGGCCACCGTGTTCCTCGTGCGCAAGGTGAGTGAGCGGCGACGAATATAGACTGGCCACGATCAAGGAGACTAAGCCATGGCCGAAGATGAAGTCCAAGAAACCCCGGCAGCCGAAGGCGATGCCGGCGAGTCGTCCGCCGATGAAGGCGAGGCGAAGCAGGCGCCGAAGTCGGGCGTGCTCGTAGTTGTTACCGTCGGGTTCCTGGTCATGATCGCGACACCGCTGACCAGTTTCCTGCTCGTCAAGATGGCCATGCCTCCCGAAATCGAGACCAAATCAGTTGTGACGGACGAAGAGGGCGAAACAGTCATCGAAGTGAAGGCCCTGCTCGTGAATATCGCGGAGACAAAGGGAACGCGCGTCCTACGTGTGGAACCGCACCTGGTGCTCAGCGAGGCCCGGCTCGCCGACAACCTCAAGGACAGAATGCCGATGCTGATCGACAGGATCAGCACCGCGGCCGCCAGGAAGACGATTGACGAACTCGAAGGGCCACAGGGACGCGAGGCGCTCAAGAGAGACATAATCAGCGAGATTAATATGGCGCTGAAAGAGAAGATGTCGGGCGCGGTTGTCGATGTCTACTTCAGCGAATTTCTCATCCAATAGCCCGGTTGCATCGAATGTCAACAATCAATCATTCCTCATCCCATGGCTGAGACACTGTCACAGGAAGAAATTGACGCCCTGCGCGAGGCTGTTGCCAGCGGAGACACGATCGACGAAGACGGCGGCGGCGCGGGTAGACCCGACCAGGTGAAGGTAACTTCCTACGATTTCAGAAAACCGCGCATTGTATCGGGCGAACAGCGAAGTGTGCTCAGGATGATACACGAATCGCTGGCGAAGGACCTGCAGTCGAGGCTTGTGACCGGCCTGAAGGTGCCGATCGAGGTCAAACTCGTGGCCATGGACGAGATCAGCTACAGCGAGTATGTGCTTTCCCTCACGAACCCGACGTATCTGGCGCTTCTGTCGACAACGCCCGAATCGGGCGAGTGCGGGCTTGAGATCAGCACCGCCGTAGTCTCGACCGTGCTTGATGTTCTTCTCGGCGGCGAAGGAGTCGCGCCGGATGGCGCTGTGGAACTGACTCCATTGGAGGTCGGCATATTCAGGAACGTCGCCGATGTCTTCCTTGATGAACTGAAGGCGGCCTGGGTTGGCACAAGTGAGGTCGCTTTCGAGGTCCTGTCGGAGGAATCAAACCCTGAGTACGCGCAGATGACAACACCTGAAGCTCCGTGTCTGACCATCACGTTCGACGTGCACGTCGCAGAGTCCGAGGGAGTCCTCACTCTGTGCTATCCCTTCGATGTGGTCCAGTCGCTGTTCGCCAGATCCGCGGCGCGCGTCAGGTCGGGACAGGCCGACGGAGCGCGGGCCACAAGCCGTGAAATGCTGAGGGCGATGGAGAACGTGCCTCTGGATGTGCATGCGGTGGTGGGGAGCGGGAGGATATCCGCACAAGGGCTTGGCCGGCTGAAGGCCGGGGATGTGCTCTGTCTGGATCGCAGGTATGATGAGCCGTTGGACTTGTACGTGGGGACCAACCTCGCCTACTCCGTTCGCGCGGCTCAGAAACACGGAAATGTCGTGGTTGACCTTACAGGCATGTGTGCCGAGCTCGACCATGACGACGTGCAGGGAGAACAGGACGCTGGGGCGTCTGAAATACAGGGAGATGACCATGGCTGAAGACGAAAAACCCGCCGAAAAGGCACAGGCTATGGACGGGGCGGGGGGCGGCGTGGCCGTGAGTTCTGTTGAGCTGCCCCAGGCGGACGAGACCACGCCGGAACGGCACGACGGACATGCCGAACTGAATCTGAAGATGATCCTCGACATACCCGTGGATGTTCGGGTTGAGTTGGGCAACACCTGCCTGCCGATTCGCAACGTCCTGAATCTGGGGAAGGGTTCGATCGTTGAACTGGACAGGCCTGCCGGGAGTCCGGCCGATATCATCGTCAACGGCAAATTGATCGGGCAGGGCGACGTGGTCGTTGTGAACGAGAACTTCGGCATCAGGATCACGAAACTCGTGGATCCCGAAGAGCGCATAGAGTCATTCTGAGACCGCGAAGATCTTCAGGGCGCCGCCAATCTGTTCGTCGAACGAGTCGCGGACCGTATCGAGGTCCGGCTCCGAGATGTTGAGCCGGCCACATACATTCTTGATCGATTCATCCGGTATCCCCGGAATGTCCGAGTATCCCACGTCGACTCGATGGCCCATGTACTCGGCCAGGGCGGCCAGGAGTGAGAGCGGGTCGCCGGTATCAGGGTTGGTTGTCATGTGGTGGTTGGCCACGGCCAGGATTATGGGCCCGGGGAACCTCCATTTCGTGAGGATGACCGCCGCGAGGGCCATATGGTCGTATCCGAACTTCCGGTGCTCGAGCTCATGCACGGGCACTCCGGAGGCCTGTGCCGATTCCGCCAGTTCGGCGTACCTGCCGTGCGTGTGCTGTTCGATGAGGATCATGCCGAGGTCGTGAATCAGACCCGTGAGCAGGGCCTGGCCGGTGAGTTCGCGCGCCGCGGGAAGCGGAGAGGCCCGAGCGAGCAGCTCGCCGAGGAGGCCCACGGCCACTGAATGCCGCCATACGTTCAAGCGCGTGTAGCCGTCGCCGCGGGGGACCGCGCCTGCGAACAGCTTGCCGACACTGATGGACATCGCGAGGCTGCGCACCCGAGGGAATCCGAGCCGCGTGATTGCTTCGCCGATGCTTGCGGTGGGCGTGCTGAATCCGAAGAACGCGGAATTGGAAAGCTGCAGGAGCTTTGATGCCAGCACGGGGTCCTTCGATATGACGTCGGCCAGGCGCCGGCTATCGCATTGCGGCTGCGCGCTCAGCTTCATGGCTTCGTCCACAACGGCCGGCAGGGCAAGAGCCGTCCTGATCTGCCGGGCCGCGATCTCAGCTTTGCTCAGTGGCATGGCTCGTTGCCGCTCTCGTTGTCTTCGCTGTCTTGGAGGTCAGGTAGTCGACGGCCTTCTTCACGTCGCTGCTGGCGGCGACTACGCATAGAGAGTTGCCTTCCTGTATTGTGTGTTTGCCGCCGCGAATGGACAGGTCGCCGGTTTCGCTGTCGGACATCGCCGCGATGACGCAGTCGGTGGGGAAAGCGGGGTCGGCAGTTATCTCTTCGACCTTCCTGCCGACCACGTTGGTGCCCCGTTTTACTCTCACCACGAAGATGTCGCCCCGGCCGCCGCCGATACTGGTCACCTTCTGCAGATCCGGCTCCTCGATCTGCACCATCATTTGGCCCACCATCAGGTCCGTTACCCGTGTTATGGAGTCCACCCCGGCGACTTTGAAGGCTTTCTCGTATGCCGGGTTCCGCATGCGGACTATGATTCTCGGCACCCCGAGGCTCTTGGCAAGAATGGCGCCGGCGAGATTGTCGGCGTCACTCACGGTGGCCGCCACCATCACGTCGGCCTTGTCAACGTGAGCTTCGTTGAGGGCCTCCACCTGTGCTGCGCTGCCGTTGATCACCACCACTCCCATCTCCGCGTAGAGCTTGTCACAGACCTCCCGGTTCTGCTCGATAACGACAACGTCATGCTTGTTCTCGAGCAGCTTCTGTGCGAGCTGCCCGCCTACCAGTCCACCGCCGGCGATGACTATGTACACGGCTTCCTACCTCCATTGTGCTTGCGTATTCCTATGCCCAGGCTCTCCTTGAGAAAAGCAGAAGCACCGGCAGAATCTCGAGTCTGCCGGCGAGCATACCGAAAATGTATGTCACCTTTACAACCGGATGGATTCCGATCATGTCCTGCACGGAGATATAGCACGGCCCAATGTTGCCCAGGGCCGAGAACATCCCCGAGAGCGAAGCCCAGGCGCCGTGCGGCGAAAACACGGCTGTTACCATTCCACCAACAACCAGCAAGGCGATCCAGCAGAAGAAGAGCCCGGCGACACGGTGGATTTCGTCCGAAGGAACAATCTGACCGTCAACCACCAGGTCGGTGGACGCTTTCTTGGAGACCCGCAGTCTGAATACTTCTCTGCGGATGAGCTTGCCCAGCATGGCCACGCGCATTACCTTGAGCCCGCCGCCCGTGGAGCCAACGCATCCCCCGATCACCATCATCACAAGGAACAGCTGTTTCGACAGGGCGGGAAAGAAGTCGGAACCGATGTCCTTTGTGCCGAACCCGGTCGTGGTAATGACGGAGATCACCTGGAACACCGAGAGGCGGAACGTTCGCTCGAGTTCCACCATGTTTGCGGAGGGTGAACGGACGGAGAGCGCTGCGAAGAAGCCGGCCTTATGGAGGCTGTCGACCATTATCAAGACGATGAACAGGGCCAGTAGACCCCACCAATGACGACTCTCGGTGTTGTCCCAGAGCGCTCTGATGTCTCCTGTCAGTACACGGTAGTGAATCAGGAAGTTGATCCCGCCGAGCATCATGAAGAATGCCACCGTGTATTCTATGAGCCGGTAGTTCGGGTGGCCCGACAGGCGGTAGTACTCGATGCTGCTGTCATACGGCGAGAATCCACCGGTAGAAAGCGCGGTGAGCGAGTGGCATATCGAGTCGAACGGAGACATGCCTTCCAGAGCCAGCGTCACTGCCGATGCTACGGTGAATGAGCCGTATATTGCCCACAGAATCTTGAGCGTGTTGAACAGGCCCGGTGCAGGGCGCCCCGACGAGATCTTGTGACTCTCCGCGCCGAACATGTGATGTGCACCGCCGCCTCGGAACACGATCGCGAGGAAGAATGACAGGATGCCGATCCCGCCTACCCACTGCGTGATAGCACGCCACAAGATAATGCTACGGGCCATGCCGTCAAGCCCACTGAAGACCGTTATTCCCGTGGTCGTGAAACCGCTCATCGCCTCGAAGTAGGCGTCCAGATAGCTTGCGCCGAGTCCGAGCACGAATGGCAGCGCGCCGAACGCCGAGGCCGCGATCCATGCCACCGCGCAGAGCAGCATGGACCCGGTCATATCAAGCTGCGCAGGTCGGCACCACCGCCGCAGTGCCGTTCCCAGGACCGCGGAGAGCGCGGCAGGGAGTACGAATGCCAGCAGCGTGAGCCGGCCATCGCCGCGTTTGCCCCAGTAGAGGATGACTGTGGCGACGGGTAGCAGGATCAGTGCGCCGACTACCTGGAGGAAGCTACCGGTGAAATGCCCGATCGTTCGTATTCGGCGGAATCGGTTTCTCATGCGTATCTTTTGGCAGGCGGTCTGCCCTGACGGATTCAGTCATTGATACCCACATCATCCAGGAAACGGTATAGCGTGGCCCTGGATACGCCCAGGACCTTGGCGGCTTCGAGCTTGTTGCCGTTCGTCTCGCGTAGCGCGGCGCGCACGGCCGCGATGTCCAGCTTGCGTCTTCTGCGCTTCCTGCCGGTCCCGGCGATGCGTGCCCCCGCGTGCGGGGGGAGATGCTCCGGCATGATCTCGCCTTGCTTGCACTTGACGAGCGAGAACTGGATCCAGTTCTGGAGCTCGCGAACGTTGCCGGGCCAGTCGTAGGACATCAGTATGTCGAGGGTCTCGGCCGCCACCGTTATGCCGCTCTTGCCGCCGGCCTCCAGCTCGCGTTTCAGGATGTGGTCGACGAGCAGGGGTACATCGTTCCGGCGCTCGCGGAGCGGCGGCAGAGCGACCGGCACCACGCTCAGCCTGTAGTAGAGATCCTCCCGGAACCTGCCTGCGGCGATCTCGTCGGTGAGGTCCTTGTTGGTGGCGCTTATCAGGCGGACGTTCACCTGCAGGGTCTTCTCGCTGCCCACCCGTTCGAACCTTCCCTCCTGGAGCACTCGCAGAAGCTTCACCTGCATTGACGGCGGGATGTCGCCGATCTCGTCCAGGAAAATAGTCCCGCCGTCCGCAAGCTCGAACCGCCCTTTCTTGTCGCGTATCGCGCCGGTGAACGCGCCTTTCACGTGGCCGAAGAGCTCGCTTTCGAGCAGTGATTCAGGGAGCGCGCCGCAGTTAACGGGCACGAAGAGCTTCCCCGCCCGCAGGCCTTCGTTGTGAATCGCCGCGGCGACCAGCTCCTTGCCCGTTCCGCTATCGCCCTGGACCAGCACCGGCGCGTTCGAATCCGCCAGGTCGCGGATCAGGTCGAACACCTCCAGCATCTTGTGATCGCGTCCGATAATGCCCGAGAAGCTGTGTATCTTGCCGACCTCCCGTGCCAGACGCTGTTCTCTGGTGGTATCGCAGAATGAGGCGAGTATACCGGTATCATTGTCCCCGGCATCGACCATCTTCTTGATCGTCATATCGATTGAACGCTTCTCGCCGTCTTTCTTGACTATGTCCACCTGTTGCCTGAGGATGTCGGGTATGGGCGCCGAATCATCGCAGAAGTGGCATTTGCCGCCACAGAAATTGCCCGGGAATACGTCGTGGCAGTCGCGGTTGATGACATTCTCGCGGCTGTAGCCGGTGATCGCCTCCGCGGCCCTGTTGAAGTAGAAAATCCGGCGATCGAGATCGTGCGCGATTATGCCGACGGGGATGTTGTCGACGATAAGGTCGGACGCCCGCTTGGCGTCCACGAGTGCCGATAGCCAGCCGCGGTCGAAGAGATCATCCACCAGCCGCTTGATTTCGTCCCTGACTTGCCGGAAGGTCGCGAGGATGTCCTGGTTGCTGTCCGTGGCGGCCGCGGGGTCGGGCAGGTTCCAGTTCACGCGTTCCGGGTTGCCGGGGAGGACGGGACAGGTCTGTGCGGCCTTGTTGCACAGGGCGATGAGCACGTCGAACTCCAGCGACGCCAGGTCGTTCAACGATTTGGACTTGTGTCCCGAGATGTCAACGCCGGCCTCTTCCATGACCTCGATGGCGGCGGGATTGACCGCCGTTGCCCGGGATCCCGCGCTGAGTATTGCTACGCCGGGCTCGCCGCGTGCCAGTGCGAAACCCTCGGCCATCTGGCTGCGGCAGGCGTTATCGGTGCACAAGAACAGTATGCGCGTCATGGCGGGACTTATACAACAACCGCGAGGGCCATGGAAGCAGAATCGGGCCCGGTCGCCCTATTCCGTCCGTCCCTGCACGTGCTTCATCAGCATGTGTTCTATCCCTACTTAAGCATTCCCGCTCCGGAAGTTATTGCCCAGGCCACGACCGTGGCGGTGACGGCCGGCGGGAAGGCCACGGCCGGGTGCATCGGTTCGCGCTCCCCGTTCCTTGCGAGTGTGAGCGCCTCCTTCATCCTCACCGGGCCTAGCACACGCCGGGCAGGATGTCCACAACGAAGATGTCCGGCCGGCAGTAGAGTCGGAACGGG